>OLJF01000026.1_pt1 | contig 270585 bp, 248 predicted proteins | sample 1609751 | NCBI WGS metagenome assembly OLJF01 (sample SAMEA4350171, study PRJEB24818) | metagenome | biome: human; feature: gut; material: faeces | place: Denmark | collected 2013-09
TATGCTCAGGAACACTTTACTTGCGGAGCGGTTTATGTATATCTTTTGGATAAGGCGCTTGTCCGTTGCGCCCTCGCCCTTCATGTAGAAGTGTCTGCCGTAGGTGCCGCCGGTGTAGTATTTGTCGCCGGTGGTGCAGTTGACGGCCTCCCACACGGTAGAGGAGGTGTCCTCAAAGCCGCCGTTCTGCACGAGGTTATATGCACTCATGGCTGCACCGTTTTCAAGCTAGGCGCAGTCTATCCATATATTATCCGTACCGCAGTTTACATACCGCACTCGGAAGCTCGATGCTCCTTCTCGAAACTGTTGCCTGCGGCGTTAAAAAGAGCAGATAGGCAAATGCCTATCTGCTCTAAATGGGGGTTTTACTTTTTGCGACTGTTTCGTCTGCTTCGTTTCAAAGTGGCTTGCTCCTGCTTTGTTGTTTGTTGGGTTGCAAACTTCGCTTTCTGAATCTGTTTTTCCTCCCTACGCTTTTTTCGCTTATGTGCGGGGATAATTATCTCATTAAAAACGACAAAGAGTTTATAATTGAGTGCAAGCAACGCCATTAATGCAGGGCCAATGCATAGAGCCATTTTCACGAATAACTGTCGCTTATTGTGTGATGCAACGGAAAAGCAATCTCCTTTTTCTCCCACAACTCCTACAACCCGAAGTCCTTTACCCGGGCAGAAACTAAATTTATCAGTTGTTATTGCAGTTACTGTTTTTCCCGATGCTTCTAAGTGTTTGTAACTATCCGTCACTCTATCTATACCCATATTATTGGCATCTGCGATCACATAACAACAATTCACTCCGCCAATTTTAAATTCCAGCCACGACCCACGCGCAGAACAAAACTCAACATCTGTCACCACTCCGGTAATTCTTTCAGTGTTATACACTGTCTCATCACTGAAATTAGTAAGAATCAAAACGACAAGAAAAATCGCTATATAGAAATACCACGCATATTGGTCTGACAACATTCGCCAAATGGTTCTATTATTTTTCATCATCGATTTACCTAGAAAATATGCTTTAGCATCCAATTAAAGCCGTTTTTGAGTCCAGTCCACCCCGCCCATGACGCAGCATCCTTTGCAGCGTTTCGCTTAATTTTCTTTTTTGTCGTATCTACTAGCTTGTCTGCAACTTTTTTGACTTCCGGACTCTGTCCCGGCCTAATTTTTGCGCTTTCACTTGAGACTAATTTCAAATCATTTGACAGTTCTTTTGATGTCGAATAGGTACCCCACTCATTATATCCCACTGCAAATCCAGCGGAACTCACAGTTGTTGCAATATCAGACGGCTTTGCACATTTGTTAAAGAAAACCATATCACTTACTGAATCAATACAAGTTGCAGCAACATCAACAAGTTTACTAGTAAATGGAGTTGGGCAGGCAGCACTTAATGCACCCGAGATAGTTCCGATAACTATCGATTTGATTAACTGTCCACCTTCTTTTCCATCAATCAATCCATCGACAAGAGACGACACTCCGCCGAGGATGCCGCCAACGAGTATATGTACCCATTCGCCGGTAGGGTCAGAGCGCAAAATAGGATTATTTTCGCAGTATGCGAACATATTTGAGCTCAGAACGCCGCCAGCATCTGTTGTAGCATATGCATCAGCATTTATGAACCTGCCGGTGTCGGGGTCATAGTAGCGTGTTTGCAGATAGTACAGGCTAGTCTCGGTATCGTAATAATAACCCTTGTAGCGGAAGGGGTTTTGGGAGCCGACGGAGTTTGCGGTGCTATCCTCAAGCTTTACAAGCTTGCCCCATGCGTCGTAGGTGTAGGTTACGGCGAGTTTGCCGGTGGAGGCATCGGCGAGGGCTATTACATCGCCTTGGAGGTTATAGATGTAATAATAGAATTTGTTGCTGCCGTCGGCCATGGCGACACGGTTGCCCTGCTGGTCGTAGAAGAAGCTGAGGGTCTTGCTGCCGGTCTTCTGCGCCAAAATCTGCGTGCCGTTGAGCAGGTACTTGGTCGTATTTGTGCCGTCGCTCTTGCTGGTTCGGATGCCTTCAGAATCGTAAGTAAAGGTAACTGTTTTATCCTTTACCGCTTTTGTAAGCTGCCTGCCCTGCCATATCCAACTCATCACAGGAAGTGATTAAATTGTATTTTCATCCTACCATTATCCCCCGATTTCGTCAACATTTAAAAAGAGCAGATAGGCAAACGCCTATCTGCTCTGGATTGATTTTTAATTCTTGCGTTTAGTCTTCCGCTTAAACACAAAATAAGGGATAAGCCAAATCATAACAGTTAAGAATCCATACGCAATTTCAGCCAAAAAAAGCGCTCCCAATTCCTTACCCTCAAGATTATAACTAACAGCCAGTATAGGGAAAATGATTGCAATTAACAGGTGTGAAACCGTAAATAGCATGTCGCAAAAAACAAATGTCGGCACACTAACGGGCACTCTCCCTTTTTGCTTGAATATCTTTGCCAGTGTCACTGGACAATTCACATATTTGAAATACACTTCTTCCATAATGTATTCTCTGTATTTTTTCGTCTCATCAACAAGCAAGCTACAATAGTTTCTCTTGCGAGTGAAAATAAACAGGCATAGCACAATAAGCAAAACTATCTCTTCCATGTGTGCCTCCAATCTCACTTGAACCAGCGCAAAAACAGACATGACACTCGATTAGAGATTCCGCAGCCAAGTGTAAATGATGCTGAGCCACTCCAAAACGATAACGCAAGAGTATTAGTCCTTGATGCAACTGCAGACTTAATTATGTGATGCAGATTGGTGGACTTATCGAGCTTGTCATACGATGTCTTGATATAACTGCCGTCGTTGCCGCTCACCTGCAAGAGTCTGCCTATGTCATCATAGAGATAGGTAAGCACTCGGTTGCCGTTCTCGGAGTAGCGTGCGAGGTTGCCGTCGGCATTGTAAGTCCACCAGAACTTCGTAGTTTCATTGTATGACCTTGAGGTCTCCCTGTCAAGGGAATCGTAGTTGTGACCGACCTTGAAGCCGTTGCCTGCGGCGTTAAAAAGAGCAGATAGGCATGATGCCTATCTGCTCAACAAGTTTTTCATGAGGCACACCAGCGTATGATTTTTCGTTTTATTCATACAGTCTGAAAATCGATCTACTTGCAGCCAGCTTTTTCCTAAGGTCTTTCGGCAGATACGCACATAATGAATCATATGCCCTATCTGAGTATGCAAAAACGATATCTCCTCTTTTGGGTGTCAATCGATTAATTTTGTTGTGATACTTGAATGGAATATTTCGGCTACTTATGTATATCCAAAAGGCTCCAGTTGTGCCAATGTCAACACCTATTGACTGAATCTCGTCGAAACGAATTCGCTTTGAGAACTTAAGCGGTCTATGGAGAATAATGCAATCAGTTTTAATGCTCAGCAAACCGAAATACTGTTCCGAACACCAGTAGATTATCAAAAGGTTTATTATGTATATTGCAGCCATTACTGCAATTACGCCAAAATTCTCTGACTCAACTATTAACCTCACATCATCTAACGCAAGCAAGGTCTCTAAATCATCAGATAATGCATAATAATATACAGCCGTAACAAGGATTAGATAAATCAATACAACCCACAAGAGATTCGGATTTACTAAGAACGATGAGCGTTTATATGATTTTCCCATTTCACCCATTCCCCACTCTAATATTCCCATACCATGTAAGGAACGAGCCCGCAACAGCTCCGGCTACACCTTCGGTGACTGTCGCCCTTGTTTTTGGCATACTGAAATTCCCTTTTGGCGATAGAAAGCTGTTTCTTGTGTTTTGCCACATCGCATTAAAAACTCCTTTAACATTTTTCCCAACTACTCGTGCTCCAACTCTCCCATAGGCACCAAAAGTGAGATTGACTCCTGCCCCAACCACCGCAGATGTTGCAACTTCACCAACTGTCGCTTTTTCTCCAACATTTTTCTTACTTATAATCTTATCTAGTCCTCCGCAAATAGCTCCACCAGCAGCTGCAATGAGAAGACCACCTACTCCACCAGTTGCAACACATATATCAACACCTAAGCCAGCAATTGTGCCTGTTACCGCTCCCCTAACAGCCGCTTGTTGCCAGCTTTCTCTTCGATCCCTTGTAATAACTGCAAATGCCGCACCAAATACTGCTCCAAATATAGTATTAAGGAACTCCCCGCTGGGGTCATCGTTATTGACAGGATTGTTTTGGCAATATGAATACATATTTGCAGCTAATGCACTATTCTGATCGGTAACAATATGTGCATCAGCATTTATGAACCTGCCAGTGTCTGGGTCGTAGTAACGAGACTGGAGGTAATATAGGCTTGTTTCCGTATCGTAGTAGTAACCTCTATAGCGGAAGGGGTTTTGTGTGCCGACGGAGTTTGCAGTGCTATCCTCAAGCTTTACAAGCTTGCCCCATGCGTCGTAGGTGTATGTTACGGCGAGCTTGCCGGTGGAGGCGTCGGCAAGGGCTATTACATCACCTTGTACATTGTAGATGTAATAGTGAAAATTATTCTTTCCGTCGGCCATTCCGACACGGTTGCCTTGCTGGTCGTAGAAGAAGCTCAGATTTGTTCCGTTCTTCCCTGCGCTCTTGAGTTGGCGACCTTCCCAGCCCATAGTCCAGCCACAGGAAGTGATTAAATTACATTTTCATCCTACCATTATCCCCCGATTTCGTCAATATAGAAAAACACCCCATTTCTTATTCCAAGTATTATACCATACTTGTCTAACAAATGGGGTGCAGTTCAGAACGCATTGCCTGTATTTTTTATTTTGCGTATATCTTGTATTTTCTGAGGCTGTCGAACACGAACAGGATGACTGCCGCACAGACGAAGGCAAAGTTCGTGGCGTTCGTTTTCGTGAACGATCAAGCTTGATTTATTCATTACAGTCCGGGGTAAAGCGGGAACCTGTCGCAAAGCTCGATGACACGAGCCTTTACATCCTCAACCGCTGCGTCACCCTCGTTTATGAGCTTGACTATCATGCTGCCTATCTCAACCATCTCATTTTCGCCCATGCCTCTGGTGGTAACTGCAGGAGTACCAAAGCGCATGCCGCTGGTGAGCTTAACGGACTGGGTGTCAAAGGGGATGGAGTTTTTGTTTGCGGTGATGTGCGCAGCGTCGAGTAACTCCTGCACCTCCATGCCGGTTCTGCCGAGGCTCATGGTGTCGGCAAGGATGAGGTGATTATCCGTACCTCCGGAGACGAGACGGATGCCGCCCTTGGAGAGGGTGTCCGCCAAAACGGCTGCGTTTTTAACGACCTGCGTCTGATATGCCTTGAACTCATCACTCATGGCTTCCTTGAAGCAGACTGCCTTACCGGCAATGATATGCATGAGCGGGCCGCCCTGCGTTCCCGGGAAAACGGCGCTGTTTATCTTCTTTTTAAGCTCGTCCTTGCAGAGGATTATGGCGCCTCTCGGACCTCTGAGGGTCTTATGGGTGGTGCTGGTGACGACATCGGCATACGGCACGGGGCTCGGGTGCACGCCCGCTGCGACAAGGCCGCCGATGTGCGCCATGTCGACCATGAGGTATGCGCCGACCTCATCGGCTATCTCACGCATCTTGGCAAAGTCAATGAAGCGGGAATATGCGCTTGCACCTGCAATTACGAGCTTGGGCTTACACTCGCCGGCTATCTGCATCGCCTTTTCATAGTCGATGCGCTCGGTCTCGGGGTCAACGCCGTAAAAATGAGCGTCAAAGTATTTGCCGGAAATGGAGGCTTTCGAGCCGTGGGTCAGGTGACCGCCGTGACTGAGATCCATGCCAAGGATGGTGTCGCCGGGCTTTAAAAGCGCAAGGTATACCGCCACATTTGCCTGCGAACCGGAGTGCGGCTGGACATTGGCGTGCTCTGCGCCGAAAAGCGCCTTTGCTCTGTCGATGGCAAGCTGCTCAACGACATCGACATATTCGCAGCCGCCGTAATATCTCGCACCGGGGTAACCCTCGGCGTATTTGTTGGTCAGATGGCTGCCCATCGCCTGCATAACGGCACGGCTTGTGAAGTTTTCCGATGCGATAAGCTCGATATGGTCACGCTGACGCTGAAGCTCGTTTTCCATTGCATCATAAAGCTCTGTATCGTAATCTCTTATAAATTCGTAACTCATGGTGCACCTCCATATGTGGTATTTCTCGTTGATTATACGCTAAATATTGTCCCATATCAAGCGAATTTAGCCGCTTTTCGTCTTTTTTCGTTTAATAAATCTTGAATGGCTCTTTAAGCTGTGGTAATATCTTTAAGTGAGGTGAGGCAAGTGATAAAAAAAGTATCTAAGATTTTGCTCATTATTATCGGTTTTATCGTTCTGCTTGTCGCCGGGTTTGTGCTTTGGCTGAGCATCAACGAGTTTAATCCCGAGCCTGTTTCCGATGTTGATATCGAAGCGAACTCGAGGATCGGCGAGTTGTCGCCCTACGAGGGTCAGGAGATATCGCTCATCAGCTGGAACATCGGCTACGGCGGTCTCGGCAAAAATGCCGACTTCTTTATGGACGGCGGCGAGGATGTCGTGACCTATGACCATGACGGCGTTACCGCTAACCTTGTCGGTATATACAAGACCCTGTACGATGATGATGACGCTCCGTCTATCTTCATGCTGCAGGAGGTCGATAACGACTCGGCCCGTACCTACGGCATCTGCGAAAGGCAGTATCTCGGGATATACAACTCGGCGTATGCGATGAACTATTCATGCCCCTATGTTCCCTTCCCCCTGCCGCCCATCGGCAAGGTCAACAGCGGTCTGCTCACGACCTCGCTTTTTGATATCGACCACGCCGACCGCATTTCGCTGCCCTGCCCGTTCAGCTGGCCGGTCAGCGCCGCAAACCTCAAGCGTTGCCTGCTTGTAAGCTACATGCCCATTGAGGGTTCGGAAAAGCATCTCGTCATCGTTAATCTCCACCTTGAGGCATATGACGACGGTGAGGGCAAAATAGCGCAGACAAAGCAGCTTCGTGAATTTATCCAGTCGGAATACGAAAAGGGCAACTATGTCATTGCCGGCGGCGACTTTAATCAGATATTCCCCGGCGGACTTGACAAATATCCCAACGAGCATGCCGACCTCTGGGAGCCGGGCATCATCCCCGACGATATCGTTCCCGAGGGCTGGACGCTTGCATACGATACCGAGACCCCAACCTGCCGTCTGCTCAATCAGGCATATGACCCGGACGACACGGCAAGCACACAGTATTATGTCATTGACGGCTTTATCCTTTCACCGAATGTGCAGCTTAACACTGTCAAGACCCTTGATGAGGGCTTTACCTACTCCGACCATAACCCCGTCAAGCTCAATGTAACACTTAAATATGCATAATATATAAAAATCTCCTGTGCCGAGGCACAGGAGATTTTTTCTTTAAGTATCAGTGGCAACCGCAGCCACAGCCGCCGTCGTCGGCACCGCCGCCGCAGCCGCATGCACCGTCATCATGACCGTGACAGCCGCTGCAGCCACCGCCGCAGCCGCCCTCATCTGAGATGAAGGGGAGCTGACCGTGCATCATAAGCTCTGCTGCGTCGTCTGCATTGCCGCAGAAGCCTGCGAATGCAACGATACCGTAATCGGCAAGAGCCTGTCTTGCGCCGGAGCCGATGTTTCCGACGATGACGACCTCGACACCGTTTTCATCCATGAGGTCTGCAACTGCCTGGTGGCCGGTCTCCTTGACCTCAATGACCTTTTTGCCGGTGATCTCGGTCTGGTCGTTGTTGGTGGTGTAGATTGCAAAGTACTCGGCGTGGCCGAAATGCTCATAAATCTCGCCGTCTTTATAGGATACTGCTATGATCATGGTTTATTCTCCTTTTTCTATGAAGTCCGCAAGCTCTGTTAATGCTGCGGTGTCAACGCTTTCTATCTCGCCTGCATCGACCATCGTAGCGATAGCCGGATCGATGGGCATGCGGGCATAGTGGGCAATGCCAAACTCCTCGGCGACCTTTGCGACCTTGCTCGCGCCGAAGATCTCATGCTCCTTGCCGCAGTCGGGGCACTTGTAGTAGGACATGTTCTCGACGATGCCGAGGACGGGAATGTTCATCATCTTTGCCATGTTAACAGCCTTGGCGACGATCATCGAGACGAGCTCCTGCGGTGAGGTGACGATAATTATACCGTCAACGGGCAGGGACTGGAACACCGTAAGGGGCACATCGCCCGTTCCGGGAGGCATATCGACAAACATGTAGTCGACATTATCCCACAGAACATCGCTCCAGAACTGGGTAACGACGCCTGCGATTACGGGGCCACGCCACACAACAGGGTCGGTCTCGTTATCGAGGATGAGGTTGATGGACATTATCTGCGTGCCCTTGTTTGAGTAGCAGGGTATGAGCATCTCCTCGGTGCCTCTTGCGTGCTCATGGATGCCGAAGGCCTTGGGAATAGACGGACCTGTTACATCAGCATCCAGCACGGCGGCCTGATGGCCACGGCGCTGCATCTCGGTCGCCATCATGCTGGTGACGAGGGATTTGCCGACGCCGCCCTTGCCGCTGACAACTGCAATGACCTTTTTAACGCTTGCTGCAGGGTTGAGCTTTGCGGTCAGATCCTGCTGCTCCCTTTCGGCGCAGCTTTCGCCGCAGTTAGAGCAATCATGTGTACACTCACTCATTGGTTATATCTCCTCAAAAAATATTTTTATAACATTATAATACTTTGCTAACTTTTTGTCCAGCTTCAGAAGCATAATGGGAGTATCCGAATCCGCCTCTGCCATGTCTCTTTACTCTTTCTCTGCGTTATCGTCCTTGAAATATGAGAGCCTTGTGATTGAGCAAAACGAAGCTTGCGGCGCTCAAATCCGCTTAAAATCGGTTTTGGTTACTCCCCTTATGCTTAAGCGCACGGTTTAGATACATTGCGCCGAGACCGGTGAATGCGCCCGTTATGATGCCCGATGCAATGAGTACCGGTGCATACACCAAGATAGACGGTGTGCCGGTCACGAAAACGGAAACGGCAAGCTGGCCGACATTATGTGCGATTGCACCGAGGATGCTCACGACCCACAGAAGCTTTTCGGGAAAGAGCTTCACAGTCAGGCACATGACGGCATACGCCAAAGCACCGCCTGCTATGCTGAACAAAAAGCCCGAAAATCCGCCTGCATACATGCTGCCCATGATAATACGCACCAGAAGTATGGCTCCGGCCTCCTTGCGGCCGAGGATGAGCATAGCGACGAGCGTTATCATGTTTGCAAGACCCAACTTCACGCCTTGGATGGGTACTAAGGGCGGTATCTGAGCTTCGATGATGAAGACTATAAGCGACGCTGCCGTCAGCATCGCCATGAGGGCAAGCTTTCTCGTTTTAGGCATCGATCTTGTCCCCCTCGATCTCAACGGTCACTCTGTGGGGCATACAAATGATCGGCACGCCGTCATCTGTGATCTTGCCCTGCTTTACGCAGATCTGGTCACGGCAGTCTGACTTAGATATGCAGATGCTGCCTTTGTCTACATGAATTATATTATACCCGTATTTCGTCTTGATTTCTATGTCATATGCAACAGTGACTGTGTCAAGGTCTATTTTTTTATACACCTCGCCGTCAACCCGAATGACAGCTACCGTGCCTATGCTGCCGTGACTGAACAGCAAAAATGCGCCGATGCATATAATGAACACAGCGGCGAAAAGCAGTATCCAGCTTTTGATCTTACCCTTAAACATACTTATATTTTAATTGACCGCGCCTTGCTTGTCAATGAGCATAAATAATGATATAATACAAAAATGTATAACTGTGAAAAGAGGTGAATCGGTTGGCCGACATGATAGTAAGAGCCATATCGTTCATTCTGCCGTTGTTTGCGTTTATCGTGCTGATAAGGACGGTGCGCTCCATGTTCAACGGCAAATCCCAGACGGAGATCTGGGGCTATATTCAGACCGATGACAAGGTGCTGCGTATAACGCACTGGGAAAACATCATCGGTAGGACACGCTCGGCCGATATACATCTTTCCAACCCCAAGGTCAGCCGAGTTCACGCCGTTCTCATCCGCAGTGCCAAGGGGCAGTGGCGGATATTCGATATTTTCTCAAAGGGCGGTGTGCGTGTCAACGGGCAGTCGGTCGGTGCAAGCGGATATCCGCTCAATGACGGTGATGTCATCAACCTCTCCGAGGTCAGCGTCAGATTTCGTGAAATAAATGAGCGACAGCGCAGCGAGATCGAGGCTCGCAGGATCGTTACATGGAGAAATGTACATCCGGCAATAACGCTGCTGTATCTTTCGATTTTTCAGGTGTTTCTGCTTTTGGAGCATTGCTTCAGTGCCACGCAGGAGACGCTGCCGGAGATCGCACTCGGCTTTGGGCTTCTCATTTTGCTTGAGTGGTTTTGCTACTTTGCCATGCGCAGCATCAGGCGCACGGGCTTTGAGGTCGAGACTATTGCGTTTTTCCTCTCCACCATCGGTCTGTCGGTCATTGCGACCTCCGTTCCGTCGGAGATGTTCCGCCAGATGATAATCGTTTTTGCTGGCGTTGTGTCATTCTTCCTCTTGGGTGCGTGGCTGCGTGACCTTGACAGGACAAAAACGATGCGTCTGCCCGCCGCCGTGGGTGCGGTGTTGCTGCTTGCCGCAGTTTTGGTGCTTGGCCGTGAGCAGAACGGCGCAAAGAACTGGATATTCATAGGCTCGATGTCACTTCAGCCGTCGGAATTCGTAAAGGTTGCATATATATATGTCGGTGCCGCAACGCTCGACAGGCTGTTCAGCACCAAGAACCTTATTGTTTTCATAGGCTTTTCCGCAGTCTGCGTCATGGCGCTTGCGCTCATGAGCGACTTCGGTACGGCGCTTATATTCTTCGTGACCTTCCTCGTCATATCGTTCATGCGCTCGGGCTCTATCGCAACCGTTGCACTGGCCGTCACAGGTGCCGGCATGGCAGGCTTTTTGATGCTGAGGATGAAGGCGCATGTCGCACGGCGCTTTGCCGCATGGGGTCATGTGTGGGAGGATGTTTACGACACGGGCTATCAGCAGACGCACGCACTGTCTGCCGGTGCATCGGGCGGACTATTCGGCAAGGGTGCCGGCAACGGCTGGCTCAAGGACGGATTTGCCGCAAACACGGATACGGTGTTCAGCCTCGTGTGCGAGGAGCTGGGTCTGATCATCGCCATCTGCGCCGTTCTGGCCATAGTTTCTCTTGCTTTCTTCGCCGTGAGAAACGCAGCTCAAGGCAGGAGCGCATACTACTCCATTGCCGCCTGTGCAACGGCAAGTATGTTCCTCATCCAGCTTGCGCTGAATGTTTTCGGCTCTGTTGATATTCTGCCGTTTACCGGTGTCACCTTCCCCTTCGTTTCAAGGGGCGGCACTTCGGTACTGTCATGCTGGATGCTGCTTGCATTTATCAAGGCCGGCGACACACGAAAGGGAGCAAGCTTTGTTGTCAAAGCTCCCGACGCTAAGCAAAAGGAGGCAAAGGCATGAAAAAAGTCTCCCTAAGAGCATCTTTTGCAATTATAATGGCACTTTTGGTCATTGTCGGTCTTGTCATTTATGTTTTCAGATTCGTACAGGACGGCGAAAAATGGGCGCTGTACTTTGACGAATCGACCTCGAAATGCACATACACACTGCGTGACCGTGACGGTACGCTGCTTGCCAAGATGGGCGGCGGCAGCAGAACCTATGCCGAAAGCTCCAAGGTGCGCACCGCCTGCTATCAGCTGATCGGCGACTTTAACGGCAATGTCGGCACGGGTGCACTGCAAAGCTTCTCCCGTCAGCTTTCCGGATACAACATCTTTACCGGAATAGAGGAGGGCGAGGATGTCGACCTTAAGCTCACCGTCGATGCCGACCTCAATGTCAAAGCCTACGAGGCACTCAACGGCAGAAGCGGTTCGGTTTTGGTCGTAAACTATAAAACCGGTGAGCTGCTTTGCATGGTTTCCTCTCCGTCCATCGATCCTTCTAAGCCGCCCTCTACCCTGCCCGACGGCGTATATATCAATCGCTGCATAAGCTCAAGCTTCGCTCCGGGCTCGATATTCAAGCTTGTCACGCTTTCGGCGGCGATCGAGAACATCGACAATCTGTTCCAGCGCACATTCACCTGCAACGGCAGCATCGATGTTAAGGGCGTTACCGTCACCTGCACGGGTCACCACGGCAGCCAGTCTATAGAACAGGCGCTTGCGAACTCCTGCAACTGCGTGTTCGGCACGCTGGCACTGGAGTTAGGTGCCGACACTCTTGGCGAATATGCCGACAAGTTAGGTCTCACGAGCGAGCACAAGCTTGATAACATCACCACCGCCGCAGGCAAGTATGATAAAGACGAATCCGGCAGTGCAGCGCTTGCTTGGTCGGGTATCGGTCAATACAATGACCTTGTCTGCCCCTACTCCATGCTCAGAGTGGTCAGTGCCATTGCAAACGGCGGCACGCTCAATGAGCCCTCAATGCTCGGCGCTTCCGAGAACAAGACTACGCTTCTGAGCTCGTCAACAGCGAGTAAAATTGCGTCGATGATGAACTATAATGTAACCTATAAATATGGCAAGTCCACCTTCTCCGGCCTCGACATTTCCGGCAAGACCGGCACCGCGGAGGTCGGCAAGGGTCAGGCAAGCCACGGCTGGTTCGTCGGATTTCTAAACGATGAGGAGCACCCCTATGCCTTTGTCGTGCTTGTTGAGCACGGCGGCAGCGGTCTCGGTGCGGCAGGAGCCGTGGCAAACACCGTGCTAAATTATGCAGTAAAAAAATAAACCTTGGAGAACACCTATGACAGACATATCCGTCAACGGACTGGTAAAGTCCTTTGAATTGGGTAAAAACATACTCGACGGGCTCAGCTTCGACATTACCGAGGGTGAGCGTGTCGGCATACTCGGGCACAACGGCTGCGGCAAAACAACGCTGTTTCGTATTCTCGTCGGCGAGATAGACTACGACGAGGGCAATGTATCCGTTGCAAACGGCAAGCGCATCGGGCTAATTTCTCAAATCCCCGTCTATCCGCCCGACTGGACGACGGAGGATGTGCTCAAGGACGCTCACCGTGCGCTGTATCGGATATCCGACAGGCTTGAGGAGCTGGCAAAGGCGATGGAGACAGACTCGTCCGAACAGGTTCTGCGTGAATACGATCGTTTATCGGAGGATTACCGCAGGCTCGGCGGCTACGAGATGGAGACCAATCGCAACCGTGTCGCAAACGGTCTCGATATTCCTCAGCACATGCGTGAGCAGGTTTTCGATTCACTGTCCGGAGGCGAACGCACAAGAGTGAATCTTGCCCGTCTCATCCTCGAGAACACCGACATTCTGCTGCTTGACGAGCCGACAAATCACCTCGACCTGCGTGCAACGGAGTGGCTCGAGGAGTACCTGCTTCACTTTAAGGGCACGGTGCTTGCCATCAGCCACGATCGCTTTTTCCTCGACCGCATCGCCCAGCGATGCATTGAAATTAACGACGGCAAGGCCGAGTTTTACAGCGGCGGATACAGCTTTTACGCCGTTGAGCGGCAAAAGCGCTTTGAGGAAAAGCTGCGCAAATACGAAAAGGATCAGGCAAAAATAGAGCAGCTCACACGAGCTGCAGAGCAGATGCATCTCTGGGCGTTCATGGGCAACGACAAGCTGCACAAGCGTGCGTTTTCAATGGAAAAGCGCATTGCGAAGCTTGAGCAGACCGAGCGCCCCACACAGGCAAAAAAGCTCACCGCTAAGTTCTCTGCTGAGAGCTTCAACGGCGACGAGGTGCTCGTGTGCGAGGGTGTCTCAAAAAGCTTCGGTGAAAAGAAGCTGTTCTCAAACCTCAGCCTCAAGGTCACGGGCCGTGAGCGTATCTCGCTTATCGGCGACAACGGCACGGGTAAATCGACGCTCGTAAAGCTCATCATGCAAAAGGAGTTGCCCGACAGTGGGTATCTCTACCTCGGGCCGTCGGTACGACCGGCGTACCTGCCGCAGATAATTTCGTTTGACCACCCCGAGCGGAGCTTGGTCGATACGATGCTCTACGACTGCCGCTGTCATCCGCAGGAGGCTCGGGACAGGCTCGGCGCCTTCGGATTCCGTGGCGAGGATGTGTTCACGCCGGTCGGCGCACTGTCCGGCGGCGAGAAAAGCCGTCTGAGACTTTGCATGCTCATGGGCAGTGATATCAATTTTCTCATACTCGACGAGCCGACGAACCATCTCGATATCGCCAGCCGTGAATGGATGGAGGATGCCGTCTCGCAATACCCCGAGGCGCTGCTGTTCGTCTCGCACGACAGATATTTTATTGAGAAGTTTGCGACCCGCATCTGGTATCTCGAAAACGGAAAGATAACCGATTACCGTGGATCGTATTCGGAGTTCCGTGAGTATATGGCTCGGCAGCAGGTGTTTAATCAGACCGCCAAGCAGGAGGTCAAAAAGAAGGAGTCTCAGCCGAAAAAGAAAAGCGGCAGCAGCGAAAAACAGCGGCTCAAGTTAGAGCGTGAGATAGCAAAGCTCGAGGAGCAGCTCAGTGAGCTTGACAAGCTCGCCGAGAGCTACTCGACCAACTATGAAAAGCTCATGGAGATAGACAGCGAAAAAGAAAGCCTCAACGACAAACTGCTTGAGGCATACGAGTCGTGGGAGGTGCTGGCCGAGTGAAAATGAATAAGAAGCGATTGATAATTGCAGGCATTATATTTTTGGCGGGTCTGCTCCTGCGCTTTGGGTTCTCGGGTCACGACTTCATCGCCTACGGCCTGTTTCTCGTAAGCGTGCTCATTGTCGTATTCGGTGTTGTGGGCAAAACGCTCAAACAGCTTATTGCCCTGCTGCTTGCGATGGGTGTCGTGTATTTTGCGATTATAGAGATTCCCATCATCGACGAAGCCTCGGGCGACGGCGATTTTGACGCAGATTACCTCATCGTCCTCGGCGCCGCCGTGCATGGCGACACTCCCTCCCTCTCCCTTGTGGAGCGGCTCAGGGCGGCAAAGGATTATCTCGATGCGCACCCGAACACCGTTGCCGTCGTCAGCGGCGGTCAAGGCAGCGGCGAGAATATGAGCGAGGCTCAGGCAATGTACGACTGGCTGTGCAAAAGCGGCATTGACACCGACCGGATAATCAAGGAGGACAAAGCAGTCTCGACTTACGAGAACCTAAAGTTCAGCCGTGAGATAATTGGCAGCTTGACCGATAAATCTGACCCCACGATTGCCGTCGTATCAAGCGAATATCACCTGTGCAGGGCAAAGCTCATCGCAAAATCGCTCGACATGGATATACATACCGTGCCGGCACATACAACTTATTTCACCGTTAAGCTCAACTACTTTATCCGTGAAGCCTTCGGCGTTACATATCAGCTCACATTTGCATAAATCTGTAAATAGAAAAGCAGCCGCCTCATCCGAGGCAGCTGCTTTTCTATCATCTGCATGATTTTACAGGATTTTCGGTACCACATATGCCAACAGCAATGCTATGGCAAAGATCATGATAAGGTACTCAATTACATAAGAGATAAATTTCATTTCATCACCATTAACCCTTGAATTTTCAATCGACCGGCTCTTTAATTCTATCATACCATACTGCAAATCAAATGCCAAGTTTTTTCAGCTCACATTTGCGTGATTCCTAACCGGACTAACAAAGTTAGTCCGGTTTTTGCATCATCGGGACAGGTCGAACATAGTATGTACAGAACTTGCTTCGGGAGGGATCACATTGAAGAATATATTGGATAAAATCAAAAATCGCAAGGCCGTGATATCGGCAGTGTCGCTGGTTTTGTTCGTCGGCATCGTGTTCTGGGCGGTCAACAGCCCCGCAGTTGTCGGCGCTTCGGCAAGCGACAGGCAGCTTCCCATCTACTGCGTTCAGCGTGAGGATAAAACCGTCGCACTGTCATTCGATGCGGCGTGGGGCAATGAGGACACTCAAAAGCTTATTGATATACTCAATAAGTATAAAATTCATGCGACATTTTTTGTCGTGGGTCAGTGGGTGGATAAATACCCCGAGTCTGTGAAGGCTCTGCACGATGCAGGCAACGAGGTCATGAGTCACTCGGATGACCATGCGCATTTTGCGCAGCTCACCGCCGATCAGATAACGGCGAACATCAATGCATCCAACGACAAAATAGAAAAAGTTACCGGCGTGCGCCCCACCCTTTTCCGCTGCCCCTACGGTGAGTATAACGACACCGTCATCTCCACCGTCAACGGCATGAAAATGGACGCTATCCAGTGGGATGTTGACAGTCTTGACTGGAAGGATCTCTCGGCAGACAAGATAAAGGACCGTGTACTTAAAAATGTGAAGTCCGGCAGCATCGTTTTGTTCCACAATGCAGCCAAGCACACGCCCGAGGCTCTGCCCGGGATAATCGAAGGGCTCATAGCTGACGGCTATACTATAGTGCCCGTGTCGCAGATACTCCTAACCGGCGATACCACCATCGACAATACCGGCATGCAGTGTCCCGTAAAAAAATGAGCATCGCCCTCGTGTATATCACGAGGGCGAACTTTTTTGAAAATAGGTCTTGCAATTGTCGAACGAATGTGTTATTATAATCAAGCGTTAAAAATCCGGGTGTAGCGCAGATGGTAGCGCGCTTGAATGGGGTTCAAGAGGCCGCTGGTTCAACTCCAGTCACTCGGACCAAAGAATTAGCCTATGAGCTGCATAGTTCATAGGCTTTTTTCGTTTTTTGCGAACCAGCGGCCTCTTGCATTTTGATCCGCCGCTCGGCCTGCCGAACGCATAGCGTCGGCTGGCCGCTGGTTCAACTCCAGTCACTCGGACCATGCGGAGTGTCCTTATAGGATTTGAGTATCCTGTAACGAACACTCCGTATTTTTGTTTTCTGCAAAATTTATACTGCAATCTGTGCCGGGGCGTAGCTGACAGCTACGCCTTTTCTCGTTTCCATGATAATGTCGGCCTCCGGGATTTTCTTGCGGTCTGGCACTTCAAAGGCCCCGATGCAGTTGTAGTGGATGACCACCTGCTGATTGGTCACGCCATCCTGCTTTTCGGCGTGGTACACATCAATGTGGTCAATGAGTTCGGATACCATGCGCCGGGTGATTTTCGTCACATGGGTGTACCGCCTCACCGTTTCCAGAAAGTCCTCCATATCCATCTGCTGGCCTTCAGCCTTTTTCAGTTCCAACCGCAGAGTTTTGACCTTTGCGCCGATTTCGCCCTGTTCCTGTTCGTACCGCTTTGACATCCTGGCAAACCGGGTATCGTCGATTTTGCCCGCTACATTGTCCTCATACAGCCGTTCAAAGAGCATATCCAGTTCCTTGTCGCGGGTCAGCAGTGTGTTCAGTTCCCGCTGTTTTCTTGCCCAGTCATTTTCGGCCACCTTTGCGGAACGGCCCATCATAGCTTTTACAAAGTCACGCTCGTACTCATTGGCAAAGGTCGCCAAGCGGTTGACCTCATACAGTACCACCTGTTCCAGAAAATCCAGACGGATGTAGTGCGTCGCAGAACACTTCCGCAAGCCGGAGTTGTGGTTTTGACAACTGAAAAACTTAATGTCGTGGTTTTTCTGATTGAAATGGAAGTTGAGGTTGCCGCCGCATTCGGGGCATTTCAGCCGCCCGGAGAACACACTCGGCTCTTGGGTAACAGTCGGCTTTTTGCGCCGTGTTCCTTTCTGCAAAGCCTGTACCTTTTCCCATGTGACCCGGTCAATAATCGGCTCATGGACATTGAGGAAAATCGCTCTATTCTCTTCCGGATTTTCAATGCGCCGCTTCATTTTATAGGATTTGGAGTAGCTTTTGAAGTTGATGACATCGCCGCAGTACTCCTGTAAGGTCAGTATCTTCTTGACGGTGGTGTGTCCCCATTTGGTAGGCTCCAAGGTGCTTTTGGAGCCGCTGCGGTTGACACCCTTGCTTCGCCAGTAGTAGGTGGGATTTACGATGCCATCTGCACCCAAGGCGGTGGCAATCTCTGCCAAGCCATACCCCTCCAAAGCCATATCATAGATACGCCGCACCACATCGGCGGCCTCCGGGTCGATCACCCAAAACCGAGGATCGTCCGGGTTTTTGATGTACCCATAGGGCGGCTGTGACAGCGGGATACCCGCATTGCCTTTCATCTTGTTGACGATCTTCCGCTTTTTCGAGATGTCCTTGGCGTACCACTCGTTCATAATGTTGCGGAACGGGGTAAATTCATTGTCACCCTCATCGCTGTCCACGCCATCGGAAACGGCAACCAAACGCACATCGTACTGCGGAAAAAATTCCTCCGTCAGCTTGCCGACCTCTATGTAGTTACGGCCAAGGCGGGACAGGTCTTTCACGAATACAGCCGATATGTATCCGGCCTCGATTGCGGTCAGCATTTTCTGAAAACCGGGCCGTTTCATAGTGGTGCCGGTAATGCCGTCGTCCACAAAAAATAAGGTGTCTGTGTAGCCTTTTTCCCGTGCTACCTTTTGCAGTAATTTCTTTTGATTTTGGATGCTGTTGGACTCGGCGTCCATGTTATCATCACGGCTCAGCCGGCAGTAGAGGGCAGCAGTGCCAAACTTGTGATTATCCGATAGTTTCAAAATATCCTCCTTCCCCGGGTGTCGGACAATCAGTATTTCCAAGTATATTGTACCTCCGCTTACCCCCGATGTTAAGGATGTCGCCGCTTTCCAAGTCTGCCAGCATGAGCTTTAAGAGGATATCCTTCATCGTTTCACCCGACCTCTTGTCCTTATAGACCGGGGTAACGATGAAGTTGATTTTGCCCACTTGATAGGTGTACTGCTCCGGCATTACGCCTCCTTTCGCACAAATAGATAAAAACCAAGGGGCGGCGCACAGCACCGCCCCTCGGCCCCCTCATAAGGAACTTTGGGACAACTTGTCCCAAAGTTCATCCCTCATATACCAAGGACAGAAAACAGGCAAAACCGGATGCCAATTACCAATTTTCTTTCAGATATTCCTTCATACTCTCAAGGCCGCGCAGGACGGAGCCGCGCACCGAGCCGCTATGTACGCCCTCGGTCCGGCCCACCTCGGCATAGCTCTTGTCATCAATGACGCAGGCCTCCACACGGCGGCCCTGCATTTCGGGCAGGGTGTTCAATGCGTTCCAGAGGTAGAAAAAGCGTTCTGCCCGCAGCACCAGCTCCTCCGGGGACGGCTCATGCAGACAGGCGGAATACTCGATGCCGTCATCGCAGTCCAGAGAATACTGTGCCTTGTTGCGGGTGACACGGCGGCGGTAGGCGGCCTCGTATCGCTTGTCAGCCTTCAGCTCTTCTGCAACCTCGTCGGGAACTTCGATATATTCATCATGGGTATACCAAGAATAAAAGTCTTTCAGATTGATGGTTGTCATTATATTTTCCTCCGTTCAGATTTTTTGTGGGTGGATAGTCGATCTGAACGGAGGGGCGGCGGAGATCGGCAGCCGGGGCAGGCCACTTTGGGACAAATTGTCCCGAAGTGCGGGCATACAAAAACGCCCGCACAGCATGACGCTGTACGGGCGCGCGAAACATGGTTGCAGTTGGTGTACTGGCAGATTTCACATCCGAAGTCAGACTTACCCGGAGGGGAAGCTACACTTTTTTTAGCTGGTGCAAATCATGGGTGCTGTGAAAAAGCAAAATGAACACGACGATCCCTCCTCGGAAACCGCCGTGTTCCTTATAAAGTCGTCGTATAACGCGGCGGCTTTAATTGACAGCCGCCGAAAACAAAAGAGCCGATAACTCGCGCCCAAAGGCTGCGGGTTATCGGCTCTGCGTCTATGCGTCTGGCTCTTTGATAACAGATATATTTAGTTCGTTAACGCATATCAGCGTCTCCTGTTTACACTTTGGGCAAAATAGCGGAAAATTTTTGAGCACAGTATCAATGCGGATTTTTGTCCGTGTTTTGCTCCTGCAAATAGGGCAGTTGATCCATTCCATCATTATTCAACAGGTACATTGTAGTAGAAACGGCTAGCAAGAACATCTCTGTCCTTATAGTAGGTATAAATATTTTCCACTCGTTCCCAAACCTGTTCATCAAAATAGATATCACTTCTCTGGCTGATAATGCTTTCGACATGCTGTCGGAGGTTTGTATAGAATAGATCGGTTACTTCGTAGCAAACATACTGGTCATCTTCGTAAACCTTGTACTGCTCCAGCTGCTCAAATGTGATAATTTGACCGTGGATAAAGGCATAATCTTCCGGGCTCTGAATGTCATCTACACTGTAAGTGAAGAAATAGAGCAAGGGAACCTCTGCACCACCATCAACCTCGCCTTTGTGCTGGGGTACATAAGCACTTAAAACCAATGCGCTTTCACCCTCTGCGGAGCCAACGGGGATACCATAACCGTCAAGTGTATGTTCATGTAGCCCTGTGAGCCAATGCTGCGTTTCCAACGGAGCGGTTTTATCAAAAACAACATCCGGATTTAGGCCGTCAATAGCCAAGGGAGATGCCTCCGAGGCAACAATATCCCGATCAAGTGTAGCAAGTAGTTCTTGGCACTTTACAAGGTAGTTGTCAGCGTGGTTTCTCCGATCTGCAATATCGGTATAATAATTTTCAAAGTATGGCTGCAGTTCTTCCATAATCTGTGCTACCAGTTCTTTGTCAGCTTCAACGGGAGTTACAGGGATGGGGTCATCGACAACTGTTTTAATAGGCTCGGCAAAGGTGACAAAACACATCCAATCCTGCCCAAACATAAAATTGTTGTTTGTCAGCACAAAGTAATAGTTATCATCGGCAAGCGGCTGCTCCAGAAAATCCATATCGTATGCTTTGGAGAGGTCTACCGTCATAACGCCGTTCGTATGCGCTTCAAATTCTGTTCCATCAAAAACAATGGTATCAGAAACAGGCTCAACTTCCTTTCCGGTAGACCACCGCATAAGTTTAAGCTGTCGCTGGAAACTTAGGTCTTTGTCGGATTTGTTTGCCACTTGAATAGTCACGATACCATTACCCTCATAGGTGGCAGACAGACTAAGGTCATCTCCGGATAACGATGAAAACAGGCTGACAGCAAATGCCGTCATGGTGAGACTACAAACCAATACAGCAGCTACAAGCATAGCTGCTCTGATGGGCTGACGGCGGCGCCGAGTTTCCAACGCAACGCCTGTCTTTTCTTCGAAAATATCTTTTATATTCTGCAAATTCGTTTTATTGAAAGAATCCATATTGGCCTCCTTGTTTAGTTTGAAAGCGACTCGCGCAATTTCAACTTTGTTTGATATAGGCGGTTATCAACCTGCTTAACGCTCATATCCATTGCAAGCGCAATTTCCTTTGGCTTTTGATCATAGTAATAGCGGCGGATCAAGATTTCCCGATCTGGCTCACCCAAGGCATTTACTGCTGCAATCAGGGACTTTCGGGTTTCGGCTTCAAGGATGTTATCGACAACACCAAGCTGGTCTATGAAATCGGTATTCTCAAGCGAAATCGTATTCCGTTTTGAAATTTCCCGACATCTGTTTACTGCTTGTGTTCTGGCAACAATGGAAAGCCATGTTTTTAACTTCCCTCGTTGGGGGTCGTATTTGTCAGGATGTTCCCATAAGTAAATGAATGTATCGGCAACACACTCCTCGACATCTTGAGTTGATCCCATGTTGTTCAAAACCGCGCCTGCAACCGCCCACAGCAGTTTGGAGTACTTTGTAATCACTTCGTTGATTGCGGCTTCGTTTCGGTTCTTGATTGCGGTTATCGTTCTCTCGTCATTCAAAAAGTTCACCTCTTGCCATGTGAATTAACCGGTCATATATAGTACGGTGAAATTCGTAAAAACACTTAAAGTATTTCAGATTTTTTAGCTATCAGTTTCTTGGACTACATATATTGTAGTTTCTTTCCATTCAACAGGCAAGGCTACGGATGGGGATTTCACTAACGGCAAGCAGGGCAAGTGTAGCCACACTTGCGTTTTTGGCAAGCAATTCGGGTGTGAACACACTCAAGATTTTTGCGCCGGGCGGCGGAAAAATACTTGCCAAAATGCTTGTTGGGGAGTCTCCCCAAACCCGGTTGTCTGCGGCCCGGTGCTGACGCTCCGTTCCTTAACTTTGGGACAAAATGTCCCAAAGTAGAAATGCCGGGGAACAGCAAAAACTGTTCCCCGGCAGATCGGAAAATGTGGAAAGTATTTAGCAATATCCGTACAGGACATATAATCATATTACCCCCTCAAAAGCCGAGGCTGGAAACCCTTGCAAACAGGGCGTTTTTTCGGGCTAAATGTCCACACATCGGCCCTGCTTTTTGAGGTGCTCCCGATAGCAAAACAGGCAGCCGATCCCTCTCCAATAAGGACACCCCGCACAAGGCGTTCCTTCCGGTGCCTTCTGCGGGGCGGGTGCTTCTGGATGGGGGATCTCTTTCATCATGCGCTCATAGGGACTGTTGGTAAAGTTCATAAGTAAACCTCCGTTCATGTTCAACCCAATCCCCCGCCCTTTCCCAGTCATGGGAAAGGGTGCGGCTCTGGAGGATATACCCCCGCCGCGCCGCCGGAAAATAGCACAGCCGGGGCCGCCAGTCAAGGGCAATCCGCCGATATACGGCGGTGCGATGCACCCTTGACAGACAACTCCCGGCTGTTCTGAACGATATGCGGCGACGGGGGATATACCGCCCGAGCCATGTTTGGAGGAAAGCAGTTTGGGACAATTTGTCCCGAAGTTGGAAAAAAGATAGCGCCTATTGTCCCGTTAGGCGTTATCCACACTTAACTATTATAGATTGCTTTTCGACAGCTTTCGTGATAGTATTATTGTGTGTTTTTATATTATCAGCAGAGGAGGCGCGAGTCTTGATTAAAAAGATACACGTTGTTAAATACAGGAAGCTTCAAGATATGGACTTCGATTTGTCAAAGGGAATCAACGTTATATCTGGTACGAACGGCACTTGCAAAACTTCTCTGTTGCATATGGTTAGTAATGCTTATCAAGCAGTTACTAAAAAATGTGATTGGTTGCAGGATGCTGCTTGTCTTGATGTTATTAAGCAAATCAACAGCATGACCAATCCCAAAATTGAATCTTTAACCAAAGGTGATAAAACTTATAACGATCCTGCAAATGGAGCCAAAGGAACACTATTTACCGTTGACTATTATGGACAAGCTTCCCTTGAGTTCAGAAAGCATAATTCCAAACTGAGCAGTCGATATGCTGTTAAACCTTGGTATCGTCCCGGGACAACTGAAAAATTACCCTTTTGTCCCGTCATTTATTTGGGGTTGACACGGTTGTACCCTTTTGGCGAATATCTGAATGATGAAGCAGTTGAAAAACTAAAAAAGAACCTTCCTGTCGCATATCAAAATGAAATTGCAGATATATATAAAAGGCTAACTGGTATCAGTATTTCCTCTGTAAGCCCCCAGAAGATGGGAGATATAAAAACAAGAGCGGACTTTGAAAGCGATAAAGCCGGTATTGATTCAAATACAATTTCGGCAGGCGAGGACAATCTGTTCATCATCATTAGTGCCTTGGTATCCTTAAAATACTACTTTCAAAATATTACAAGCACCAATGAAATAGAAAGCGTTTTATTGATTGACGAGTTTGACGCTACACTACACCCTTCTCTGCAGTTCAAGCTCCTTGATATTTTCAGAACATATTCTACTGATTACAAGATTCAAATTATTTTTACGACACATAGTTTGTCGACCGTGGAATATGCTCTGAATAAAAAAGACAATGTAATTTATCTGATTGATAATATTACCTCGGCAATTAAAATGGAGTCTCCCGACATATACAAGATTAAAATGTATCTTCATGATGTAACACGGGATGACATTTATTTAAGTAAAGCAATTCCTGTTTTTACGGAAGATAGTGAAGCGCGTGTTTTTTTACGAATACTGTTTGATTACTTTGAGGAAACATACCCCATTTTTTCTCAAGTGAGAAGATTTTTCCACTTTGTTAATGCCAATATTGGCGCAAATAATTTGCAGTCAATTTTTGACGACTCTTATTTGCTCAAAGCTACCATGAAATGTGTGTGCATTTTGGACGGTGACCAACAAGCGGCCATTGATAAATACACTATTACTTTGCCCGGGGCCAACTCTCCAGAAAAAGTAATTATGGATTATGCGCTATACTTGTATGATAATGACTCACCGTTCTGGACAGCACCCGCAATTTTAGATCTCAATTACGGAAAAGTGCATTTCCGAGATAATATTAAACCTGATATAGATGAAATACCCGCTACTCTGCAAGCGCTTCGTGCTGAAAATAAGAGCACACATGGCGTAGAGCGGGAAATGCGAAAGAAAGTGTTTATTACGCATCAGCGCTTCTTTGAGCTTCTATTTAAGCACTGGGTTAATGATCCAGAAAACTCTGATACAATTCGGCTCTTTTACAAGCGCCTAAACATCATGTTCAAAAAGGTTGCAGAGTTCTATGGGATTAACCCTCAAATTTGGACGGTTAATTAGAACTATAAAGGGGGTGACTTTAATGCCAGCGACATACTCACCGCTACGGTATCCAGGCGGAAAAACTAAATTTTACACGTATGTGAAAGAACTTTTAGAATGCAACAATTTGATTGGCGAAACTTATATGGAGCCTTTTGCGGGAGGAGCAGGATTAGCATTAAAGTTACTCCTCAAAAATGATGTTTCGCGTATCGTAATTAACGATTTAGACCCTGCCGTATATTCTTTTTGGCATAGTATTTTGAATGAAACTCCAGAGTTTTGTGACCGTATTTTTAATACTCCACTAACACAGGCTGAATGGAAAAAACAGCGAGAAATATATTTGCTTCAAGACATCACCAAACCATTAGACCTTGGATTTGCAACATTTTTCCTAAATCGCACTAATGTCTCAGGGGTTGTTAAAGGTGGAATAATTGGTGGGCAAGAACAGACCGGAAAGTATAAACTGGATGCTCGGTTTAATCGGGATTCTTTATCGGAAAAGATATTGAAAATTTCCGAACGGAAAAGCCAAATTGTCTTACTCAATCAAGATGCAAAAGAATTATTAAGCACTACTCAGTTACGAAAGTTTTATAAAGTCTTTATTAACCTTGACCCTCCCTATGTAAAAAAGGGAGCCCAATTATACAAAAATGCTTTTCGTGAAGAAGATCATAGGGAGCTGTGTGAATTAGTTTCAAAATGTAAGCGAAAGTGGATTGTCACATACGATATTTGTCCGTTGGTTGCAGACTTATACCATTCATATCGAAGTAGCTACCTTGATGTCACTTACAGTATTCAATCAAGCAAAAAGGCTAAAGAATACATCTTCTTTAGTGACAACTTAACTTTACCGGAAAGCATCGAGTTAAGAGAATAATAGAAATACTGATTGCCAACTACCCGAATACCATTTCTGTTGTTCTGATTTCGTGGAATCCTATAATTCCACTCGGACCAAGTAAAGAGCTTATGAACTCTATAGTTCATAGGCTTTTTTCGTTTTTGCGAACCAGCGGCCTCTTGCATTTTGATCCGCCGCTCGGCCTGCCGAACGCGTAGCGTCGGCTGGCCGCTGGTTCAACTCCAGTCACTCGGACCAGGCAAAGAGCTTATGGACTCTATAGTTCATAGGCTTTTTTCGTTTTTTTGCAGATTCTTTTCGAGTGTGCAAAAAATCATGCTATTGCAGACACTACAGACTTATTGCTCATTTATTGCTCACATTACTTGTGTAGAATTCTTATTGGCGGTGGATATATGCTCTCATGTTTAATAGGAAAGAAATTTAACCGCATCAGCCGTGCGGCTGATATGCTGTGTCTGTTTCTCGGCGAGGACTATGTGTACCGCTCCCCTGTCGGGCGGTCGGCAGAGGTCGCCGAGTTTTCCATACACTTCACAACGCAGTGGCGGTTCAGACTTGGCGGTGAAATTCTCTTGGCTTCAAGAGATATCTACACCCCGTACAGCAACGGCGTTCCCGAGGATTGGGCATATGACCTTGTAGGCAGGCCGGATGAGCTGAGCAGCGTTTTTGATGTCGCCGCAAGACTGCTTATGCAGGAAATGAGTAGCAGCGTCGTTTCAGAGTGCAACTTATCCGAGACTAATGACATCACCATCGTCTTTTCAAATGGTGTTGTCTTTGAGCAGTTTACGCCCGCATCAAGGAAAGACGAAGAATGGCGGCTCATCGACTATGTTGACGGCAGGCACATCGTATGCTACGATGAAGATGGCTTGATATCAGTCGAATGAAATAAAGGCGGTGGTCTTTTGGCTAAAATATTAGGCTCGTGGAGCGGGATGCGGAAATATCTTGAGCAGGATATGCTCGCCGAGGTGCTGAAAGGGCGTGTGCGCTATGGGTGCACTGCGTATATCGGCATGGACGGCTGCCGCATTTTTGAGGTCTGCATCGATGGTAAGCAGGTAAAGCGCTTTTCGTGGGAGACCGTCAACTCGTATTTTATAGACAGTGGGCTCAAGAAAAACGGTGAGCCGTTCGGCACGGAGGAATATTGGAGCGAGTTTTGGGCGCTCCTGAACAAAATTCCGATGACCGAGCGCACCGAATACACCGACGAGGAGTTTTGCGCTGCGCTTGAGCGCTACCGCAACCAAAGTATCGAGCTGAGCACACAATCCCCCGACTCCATTGTGCGGATGTTCGCCATTCTTGACCGCAGGCTTGGCAAGCGAACGCTTGCAAAGCTCAAAGATGACATAGACAATCAGCCGGAATGGCTGCGCCAATTTTACACGCTGCGCATTGCGGCGGAGACGAAAACAGCAGGTATCGTTTGATACCTGCTGTTTGCTATGTATTCAATTACAGATAAAACTTGGGTTCCTTCCTGTCCGAGCAGGTCTTTTTGAGAACTGCGTGGGCGGCGAGGCGCATGGGCAGCGGGACCTTTCTCGAATCAGTGGAGCACATGTTCACGCAGCGCATGCAGCTTATGCACTTTCTGATATTGGTCTTCATGCGCTTTGCGCTTATCGCTCCTGCGGGGCAATATTTATAGCAGATGCCGCAGCCGATGCACTCCTTGGAGGGGCTGGGGTAGAGCGGGAAATCGCTGATCTTTTTCTTCTTATAATCCGGGTTGCCGGGCATTTTGACCTCGGTGAGCGGCTGCTTCTCGTCAAGTCTCTTGAGAAAATCAACAAGCTTTTCACGGTCGCTTGCGTCGGGTCTGTCGGCAGCAAAGGTCGGGTCGATGGAATGGGGAGCTATCATCTCGCAGCCGCCGACGGTTATAAAGCCGTGCTTATCGGAAAGATCCTGCATCTCAAGCAGCGCATCGTCAACAGCCCGGTTGCCGTAAACGGCGACAAGGACGCAGGGGGTTCTGTTGCCATTTATCTGCTCCATGCGGTCATACATGGGCTTGGGAATGCGTCCGCCGTACACGGGGAAGCAGAAAAACGCCAGGGTATTTTCGTCAAGCGAAACATCCATGCTGGGTGTGGTTATCTCCTGCATGAGCACATCTCCGCAGGCCTTGCTTATAATGTCCGCAACTGTTTTTGTGCCGCCGCAGGGACTGAAATAAAATATTACCTTTCTCATTTGATCCTCTATCCTTTTTCCTTTTTATTTTACCTCTATGCAGTAGGTCCTGTTAGCTCTCGTGCCGACAACGATATTGCTGTTATACACAACGGGCGAAGCCTCGATGTTGCCGCCGAGGTTCATCTGGTCGAGCACATCGCCGGTCTTGCCGTCGATCAGATACAGGTTGAAGCCCGTGTTGCAGTAGGCAAGATAGCCGTTACCGTCCTTATCATAGAAGTCGACCGGTGAACTCCAGCTGTAAACTGAGGTCTCTCTCTCCCAGACCTTTTCTCCGTTATCCTTCTTGAGCGCAACGAGCGTGCCGGAGCCTGCTCCCGGGGTCCTTGCAACGGGGACAAATATCATGTCGGAAAGCTTATTCTTGCCGACGGCTATCGTGCCCTGTACGCCGCCGGAAAGATCTGAAACGGTGTAGCACTCATAGCTGGTTTTCCATACGATCTCGCCGGTCTCGGCATCTATCTTGAAAATGGGTATCTCCGTCTTGGAGCTTGAGCGCCAGCCCATGTGGAAGGATGTACTTATGTAGATATACGGGTGCCCGTCCTCAATGCTGACAACGGGCGAGCAGTTGGTATCATCAAGGATATCCTGTACCCAAACGAGCTTGAGCGTGTTAAGGTCAAGGCACATTAGGTTGCCGCCGTTATCGGCGAGGAAGGCGTAGTGATTAATAATTGCCGCCGAGGACTCGACGCCGAGCCAATACTTTGAGCCCGTGCGTGTGCCTTTATACTTCCACTTGACGATGTTGTCCGGGTCAACGGACAGCGTGCCGTTTGCCTCATCGTACTTTGTGTTGAGGTGGATTATGTACAGTATGCCGCACTCGCCCGGGTAAATGAGCTGATCGGTATCTGCGCTCACGAGCGGGGACGAGTCGAACATGTACCAGCCGCGGTCTGCAAAGCCGTCGTTTTTGCCGAACTCGAACATAACGGAGTTGTCTAACAGATTAACTACAAGTGCTCTTGCGCTGCCCTTAGCGGAGCTGTCAACGCCGGCACCGACATAGAGTATCGGATAGCCCCTCGGGTCAAGGGCGCCTGCACCCTTGAAGTTAAAGCCCAAAAACAGCGGATCGCGAGTCTTTTCGCCGGTGGACAGCTCATAGAAACGGACATATCCGTCGAGCGTTGCGTGGATGACCTCGACAAGATCCTTCTTCTCTCTTGCCCAGTCATACATGGCAGTCATATTCTTGCGGGTAGCCTCCGGCCACTTTGCGATGAGCGCCTGACCCGTCCAGCCGCTGCCCGTCCAGTTGAAGCCGTCGGAGTCGGCAAGGCCGCCGGTGGAATTTTTCCACACGACCGACAGGGACTTGCTGCTGACATTTGCCGTGCCGTAGGCTGCGCCGGAGCGGAAGTTATCGCCTCTGAAGGTGACTACACCGTCTATTTGTGCATAGCGTTCGGGCAGATCAAACAAAATGTCATACTGGTTTTCATACTCCTCGACGACCTCACCGTCGACCATGATGGCCGTGCTCTTGATGAGGTTCTCGGGCTCGGTGCCCTCAACGGCGTGCGGCTCAAAGTCCGGCAGGCCGACAGGTGTCGGTGTGGGTTCGGGCGTCGGTGTAGGTGTGGGGGCTGCAGTCGGTGTAGGTGTAGGGGCGGGCTTGTTAAGCTCGTCATTTGCCTGCATGGAGCTATATACAACATACACGAGTGCAGCCGCCAGCACCACAAGAAGCAGTATTTCAATTACGAGAACTATTGGGTTTCTCTTTTTCTTTTCATTCATCTCTATCCACCCCAAAATGCTTATTCTGTGAAATGTATATGATTGTTTATATGATCCTGACAGAAGCAGTGATAACCGGCGCAGCGTGAGCAGTATCTGAACTCAAGGTCGGGATAATCGGTATCGGTCCTGCCGCAGACTGCGCATTTTCTCGTATATGACGCATTTTTCTGCTCGTACTTGATCTTCTGCTTTTCCCTGTTGAAGTTGACTGTCGTTTTTTTATAGCGTGCTCTGTTCGAGCGAATAGACGATATAAGCTCATCGCCAAAGAACACGAAGTAGTTCAAAATTGCGACCAGCGGCAGGAGGTTGAACGGGAACGGTGCCGTCACCATCGCAAACACAAACACTGCAGCGTCGATATATGCAAGCCACTTGACCTTAACCGGGATAATGAACATGAACAGAACCTGAACATCGGGGAACAGCGTTGCAAACGAGAAGAACATCGAAAGGTACAGATACTCGGTCGTGACCTCGAAGTCCTGCTTGGTGATGAAGTAAACGATAAAGCCGTAAATTATGGTCAGCAAAACGCCGCTTATGATGAAGATGTTGAACCTCGGAGTGCCCCACTCTCTTTCGAGCACATTGCCTATCCAGTAATAGAAATAGAAAAACAGCAGCGCCCAAAAGCTCGTAGACTGCGGCACAAAGATAAAGGTCACGAGCCTCCACACCTCGCCCTTGAGTATTCTCTCCGGTGAGAACACGAAAAACGACAGCAGTGTATGGGTCGAGTCCATGAGGGTGAACACCCAGACGGCAAGGCTTACGATGACGATATATAGCATAAGGTTCGGCACGCCGAATCTCGGATGCCGGTAACAAAACATGTCGATACTTTTGTTCAGCTTTTTCATATGCAGCTCCTTTCAACATACTTATATAAATTATAAGGCTAAAACAAGGTAAAGTCTACAAAAAAATTGTCGGCAATGTAACTTTTATCTTTAAGTTTTTGTTCTGATGTGGTAAGATGTAAAATGTATTATTGTTTGTAGGTGAAAAAATGTACGAAAGAAATGCAGAAAATGAAATAAAAAACGATATTATCGAGGGCCGCAACGCCGTTATTGAGGCTTTGCGTGTCGGCAGGAGTATCGATAAAATATTTATCGCCAAGGGCGAAACGGACAAGACCTTGGGTCACATCGCCTCCAAGGCCCGTGAGGCGGGTATAGTCGTGGTCGACGCCGACCGCCGCAAGCTCGACAACATGAGCGTTACTCACTCGCATCAGGGTGTTATCGCCCTTGTCGGTGTGAACGAATACTGCTCTGTTGAGGATATCCTTGCAGTAGCGGAGGAAAAAGGCGAAGCGCCGTTTGTCATCGTGTGCGACGAGGTCAGCGACCCCCGCAATTTAGGCGCTATCATAAGAAGCGCAGAGTGCGCCGGCGTGCACGGTGTTATTATCCCCAAGCGCAGAAGTGCCGGTCTGACTGCGATAGTCGGCAAGGCCTCCGCAGGTGCCGCCGAGCACATGGCCATAGCAAGAGTGCCGAACATCCCCGCCGTGCTCAAGGAGCTCAAGGGCAAAGGGCTGTGGGTCTACGGTGCTGCCGCAGGCGGCTCAAACGGCCTGTGGGACACCGATTTCACCGGTGCAATGGCTCTCATTATCGGCTCTGAGGGTGATGGCATCGGCAGGCTCGTGCGTGAAAACTGCGATTTCATTGTGAATATTCCCATGGTCGGCAAGATCAATTCTCTCAACGCTTCGGCGGCTGCCTCGGTCATCATGTACGAGGTGCTGCGCCAGCGCTCCGGTCGCTGATAAGCGAACGGGTTAGGACGATTTATGGATAAAAACAGGGAAAACAAAATATTCTACGCCGGTGATGAGTTTGACTTTGAAAGCATCATGCGTGAATTCGGCAGCGAAAGAGGCGATGCCGAGATCGACTATGATGCGATAGGGTCAAAGCCAGTTACCTATGACGATATCGAGGACATTTTATCGACCGATCTCAGCGTCGACGAGGGCTATGACTATCCGCCCGAGACCGAGCCGGAGGTCGAGGAAGAGTCCGGGGAAGAGGATATTATCGACAGCATCGTCGATGAATATACCGACGGCTCGGAGACCGAGGCGACGAAGGTATTTAAGCCCGAGCAGGACGATGACCTCGTCACGGACGGGATATCCGATGAGGACATATCGCCCGAGGACTACGCTGAGGACGGCGATTACGAGGCCGGAAAGGACGAGGAACCGAAGCCGAAGCGGCACGAGCGCCGCAAAGCCCGCTCGTTCGGCGAGCTGGTTGTCACGCCGTTTATCTCCGCTCTTGCTCTTATCGCACTCAAGGTGCAGCAGAGCAAGCTGCCGCTGAGCTTTTCTGCCGATGATGACGAGGAGCTCGGCGAGGAGCTGCCGCCGGAGAAAGCCTCGAAGTTTTACGAAAGCTTCATAGGCGGTCTGCACATCAGGGTGCGCATCGCTTTTGTGCTGAGCCTTGTTCTGACATACATCTCATTCGGTCTGCCGGTCACGGGTGCAATGAACGCCACGGCGGTAAAGAGCGCAGTGGCGCTCATTTTGCTGCTTGCCGTCATGATCTGCGGGCTTGATATAATGACCTCGGGTCTTATTGCGATAGCCCATCGCAGGCCGAACGCCAACACGCTTATTGCGCTGTCGGCACTTTTCTGCGTCATCGACGGTTTTTTGGCCGCATGCGGCGTTAAGGGCACGAAGCTTCCCTTCTGTGCCGTGCCTGCACTGACGATATCGTTCTCGCTTTTGGGATCGCTGCTCAACTGCCGCAGCAGCAGGATAGTGTTCAACACCGTGTCCTCCTCCCGCAAGCCATACACCGTCACTGCGGAGACCTCGGTCACCGGCGACGGCGTTACGATACTCAAGTCCCGCATGACCACCAAGGGCTTTGTCCGCCGCACGGAGGAAGCAGGTCCCGACGAGACCGTTTACGGCGTTATGGCGCCGTATCTGATAGTTATTGCGCTTCTTCTGAGCCTGATTTCCGCAGCCGTGAGCAAATCCTTTGCCCAGTTTGCGCATATCCTGTCGGGCATTTTCGTGTGCGCAGCGCCGCTTGCGATACTGCTCACCTACCCGCTGGCAAACTTCGTTTCCGCCAAAACGCTTATTAAAAGCGGCTCGGCTATCGCCGGTTGGTCCGGAATTTACGACATCGGCAAGTGCCGCCACATGATAATCACGGACTTTGATCTGTTCCCCAAGGGCAGCGTCACAATCTCGCAGACACGAATTTTCGCCGGAATGAAGCCGGAAAAGGTCGTGTCGCTGGCAGGCAGTATGATCGCCGCCTCCGGCAGTGCGCTCTCCCCCGCTTTTGCAGAGCTCATGAAGCAGGGCAAGGGCAGTCTCCTGCGTGTTGAAAACTTCCGCTGTCACGAAGGCGGCGGACTTATCGCAATGGTCGACGGAGTTGAGGTCTACTGCGGCTCGGCAAGCTTCATGCACCTTATGGGCGTGCACCTGCCGGATATGTTCAAGATCAAAAACTGCGTATATGTCTCCGAGGGCGACACCATCTGCGGTATGTTCCAGATGGAGTACACCCCCGTTGACAGCGTAAGAGATGCGCTGTACATGCTCATGCGCTCGGATCGCCATCCCGTTTTTGCTGTGCGTGACTTTAACATCACGCCGCAGCTTTTGTCGGTAAAATACGATATTCCGACCGACGGCTTTGATTTTCCGTCCTTTGCGCAGCGCTATGAGATATCCGGTGCAGAGCCCTCGGAGGCAAGCAAACCGGCTGCTCTCGTTTCCCGTGAGGGGCTTGGCGCATTCGTCCATCTTGCCGAGCACGCAAAGGGCCTGTACACAAGAGTGCGGGTAAGCGTGATGCTGTCTGTCATGAGCACCGTCATAGGCATGATAGTCATGTTTATCCTCAGTCTGACCGGTCAAATGACCGTAACGGCGGTGCTTTCGTTCCTGCTTGTATGGCTGATACCTGTGCTCGTTATCGGCTTTTGCTTCTCGGAGTAAAAAAATGTTGATATAAATAAACTTATAGTGTATAATAAATCGATTGCGTTATTTAATAAACTTTATAATATATTTCAGAGAGGAAGCAACACATGAGCTACGAAACCAAAAACATCCGTAACATTTGCTTTATGGGTCACGGCAACAGCGGCAAGACCAGCCTTGCTGAAAGCATGCTGTTCACTACCGGCGCTATCGACCGTCAGGGCAAGGTGACCGACGGCAACACCGTCTGTGACTACGACGCAGAAGAGATCAAGCGCCAGATCACTATCTCTACTGCAGTTGCACCCGTCAACTTCGGCGGCTGCAAGATCAATGTACTTGACTGCCCGGGATACTTCGACTTTGTCGGCGATGTCCTCGCCGCAATCCGTGTCGCAGATACCGGCATTATCTTCTGCACGGCAAAGGACGGCATTTCCGTTGGTGCAGAGCGTAGCTGGAAATATCTGAAGGCTGCCAATGTCCCCGCAATGTTCTATATCTCCAAGCTCGACGAGGAGCACGGTGATTTCTACAAGGTTCTCGGCGACCTTCAGGCAAAGTACGGCAGCATCGTCTGCCCCGTCGTCGCTCCCATGTCCGATGGCACCGGCGTTATCGATCTGGTACACAATGTTGCATACCAGACCAAGGGCGGCAAGACCGCAAAGGTCCCCGTTCCCGCAGCAGATGCCGACAAGGTAGCAGAGCTGCGTGAGGCTCTTATGGAGACCGCCGCAGGTGCTTCCGAGGAGCTCATGGAGAAGTACTTTGAGGAGATGGAGCTTTGCGAGGCCGATATCGTTACCGGCATCAAGCTCGGCATGAAAGAACGCAGCGTCGTTCCCGTTGTCTGCGGCGCAGCAATGGCTAACATCGGCACTGAGGCAGTTCTGCAGGCAGTTTGCGACTATGTCCCCGCTCCCGATGTAGACCCCGCAGCACCCACTCTCGCATTCGTATTCAAGACCGTTTCCGACCAGTTCGGCAAGTACAGCTTCGTTAAGGTCATGGGCGGCAAGATCACTGCCGATATGTCCCTTCGCAATGTCCGTGCCTCCAGCACCGACAAGCTCGGTCGTCTGTACACCATCTGCGGCAAGAAGACCACCGAGGTCAAGGAAGCCTGCTGCGGCGATATCGTTGCCGTCGGCAAGATGGACTGGAAGACCGGCGATACCGTTTGCGATCCCAAGAACGAGGTCGAGCTTCCCGCTCTCGAGATGCCCGATCCCTGCTACTCCATGGCTATCTCCCCCAAGACCAAGGGTCAGGACGACAAGGTTGCAGGCGGCCTTTCCCGTCTGAACGAAGAAGATGTCTCCTTCACGCTCGTCAACAACGCAGAGACCCATCAGATGGTCATCTCCGGCGCAGGCGACATTCAGGTCGATGTCCTGTGTGCAAAGCTCAAGTCCCGCTTTGGTGTTGAGACCGAGCTTAAGCCCGCCCGTGTCGCATACCGCGAAAAGATCAAGGGTCGTGTCGAGGCTCACGGCCGTCATAAGAAGCAGTCCGGCGGTTCCGGCCAGTTCGGTGATGTTTGGATCCGTTTCGAGCCGCAGGATGAGTCCGACGACATGATCTTCGCAGAAGAGGTCTTCGGCGGCTCCGTTCCCAAGAACTTCTTCCCCTCCGTTGAGAAGGGCCTGCGCAACTCCGTCAACAAGGGCGTTCTTGCAGGCTACCCGCTGGTCGGCCTCAAGGCAACCCTGTACGACGGCTCCTATCATCCCGTCGACTCGAACGATATGGCGTTCCAGACCGCTGCCCGCCTTGCATATCAGGACGGTATCCCCAAGGCAAAGCCCACCATTCTTGAGCCTATCGGTCTGCTGCAGGTCACCATCCCCGATGCAAACCTCGGTGATATCATGTCCGATATCTCCTCCAAGCGTCGAGGCACCGTGCTCGGCATGAACGCAGAGGACGGCATGCAGATAGTCGAGGCTGAGGTACCGATGGCTGAGATGAGCTCTTACACTATCGACCTGCGCTCCATGACCCAGGGTCGTGGCTCGTTCACTCTGAAGTTTGTTCGCTATGAGGAAGCTCCCGGCAACATCCAGCAGAAGGTCATCGAGGAAGCAAAGGCACTCGCCGAGGCTGAGTAATCTAAAATCACAAACGGCGGACTATCGTCCGCCGTTTCTTTAAAGCTATGAAAATTCCTAAAATCAATATCAAAAAGCCGGAAAAGAAAACTAAAGCAGAAAAACCGAAGAAGCAGGAGGTTGCGGAAAAGGGTGAGTCCGTTCTTGCAAGCTTTGAGGTTTCCGAGGCGACCGTGAGAAAGGTCTGGGCGGGCGAAATAGCAATTGCATCTGTCGTTTCGCTCATTGCCGTGTTAATCGCTTTTGTAGGCTAAAATTTAAGGCTGAAAGGACTATCCTTTCAGCCTTGTTTTTATTTTACTATGCCTTTTATGAATTTAGATTTTTCGACAGGTTCATCTACTATCGTGTAGCAGTTTTTGAGAAGCTGCGCTGCCTCCTGCGCTTTTTCCATTGTCTGCGCATGGATAACACCTAAGGCCTCGTCAAGTTCGACACGGTCTGCGACCTTTTTGTTGAGTATTACGCCGACGGAAAGGTCAATGACGCTCTCCTTGGTCACTCTGCCGCCGCCGAGGTGCATCGACACAAGGCCGACATCCTTTGCGGAAATGTGCTTAACAAAGCCCGCCCTGTCGCTTTTAACTTCAAGCTGAACGGGTGCTTTGGGCAGAAGTTCGGTGTCGTAAACTGCCTTGGGGTCGCCGTCCTGCCCCTCGACGAGCTGTGCAAGTTTTTTAAGTGCGCTGCCGTCGTCGATACCCTTTTGGAGCATTTTGCGGGCTTCCTCCTCGTTCTCGGCTATGCCCGCCTGAGTCAGAATGCAAGAGCCGAGCGTCAGGCACAGCTCAAGAAGCTCACCCTTTTTCTCATCCTTGAGAACTTCAATGGCTTCCTTGACCTCAAGTGCGTTGCCGATGGCGTTGCCGAGAGGCTCATCCATGTCGGTAATTACACCGACGGTCTTTTTGCCCGCAAGCTTACCGACCCTGACAAGCTCGGTTGCAAGCTCCCTTGCCTTGTCCTCTGTTTCCATGAACGAGCCGCTGCCGGACTTGACATCCAGAACGATGACATCCGCTCCGGCGGCGAGCTTTTTGGACATGATGCTGCTGACGATGAGCGGAATGCTCGGCACTGTGCCGGTGACATCACGCAAAGCGTACATCTTCTTGTCGGCAGGGTCAAGGTCGGCGGTCTGACCGGCAATAGCGATGCCGAAGGTGTTGACATTGGAAATGAACTTTTCCTCGGAAATGCCGGTGTTGAAGCCCGGGAAGCTTTCAAGCTTGTCTATCGTGCCGCCGGTGTGACCCAAACCGCGGCCTGACATTTTGGCGATCTTCACGCCTGCCGCTGCGACCATCGGGCAGAGAATGAGCGAGGTCTTGTCACCGACACCGCCGGTGGAGTGCTTATCGGCCTTGACGCCGGTTATCTTGCTGAGGTCGAGCGTCTCGCCGCTGTGCATCATCGCCATCGTGAGCTCCAGCGTTTCCTCACTGTCCATGCCGCGCAGTAAGATGGCCATCAGAAGCGCCGACATTTGATAGTCGGGTATTTCGCCCTTGGTGTAGCCGTTTACGACAAACTCTATCTCCTCGGCGGAAAGCTTCAGGCCGTCCCGCTTTTTTACGATTACATCTGTCATCAGCATATTGCATACCTCCGGTTTATTCTTATCTATGCTTTGCAGTATATCACATATCTGTTAAGATTTCTACTTACCCGGAAAATTTCTTTTCCCCGGGAAAACGGCATATTCACGACCGTTTATCGTGCGCAGTATTGCCTTCGTGCGGGTCGATGCGCTCATGTCCGCCGGAATGGCAATAAGGCTCCGCCTGCCGTCAAAGCAGGTGAGAAAGCCCTGCGGTGTTGAAAACCATAGCAGACCGTCGTCCTCGGATATATCCGGCTGCTTTATCGGCGCAAAAGGCTTATCCGCTGCGTAATCTATCACCTGCGGCAAAATGCGCATTTGCGCTCGGGAAAGCTTCTTTACAAGGCGCAGTCTTCCCTTTTCCGGCTGCATCACGCCCAAAGCAGCACTTTTGCCGCCACCGAAAATTCTCAAGCGCACGAGCCTGTCGACGCAGCGGCACTCGGCATCGAAAACGGTCATCAGCCCCTCGGAGTATACCTGCATGCTGCCGCACTGTGCGCCGTCAATGTAAACCGGGTAATTTTCCATAATACCTCCTATGCAAAAACCCCGAGGAAAACCTCGGGGTTTTGTCTTACAAGCCAAAGCTCACGGCAATTGCATTGTCGACCTTGGTCATCGTCGTGTCATCCAATTTTCCCATGCGCTCACGCAGTCTGGATTTATCGATGGTGCGTATCTGCTCAAGCAGTATGACGCTGTCACGGGAAAGTCCCACACTCTGCGCATCGAGCTCGATGTGGGTCGGCAGTCTCGCCTTGCCGGTCTGGCTCGTTATCGCAGCGGCAATAACCGTTGGGCTGTGTTTATTGCCGGTGTCGTTCTGAACAATCAGAACGGGTCTCATCCCGCCCTGCTCCGAGCCCACAACGGGGCTCAGGTCGGCATAATATATATCTCCGCGCTTGACTATACTCAATTTAATTCACACTCCGAATGATAGTCGCCCGCTACATCTTATGTAGTGTGCTGATTACATTCTCCCACGGTGAATCAAATTTTATACAATCGTTTACTTATATATTCTCGGGACACGCTTTGACACGGCGCAAAGAAGCTCATACGGTATCGTGCCCGCTGCGTCGGCGAGCTTTTCTATCCTTGCGTTCTCGCCGAAGATCTCGACCTCGCTGCCGACATTGACCTCGGGGCAGTCGGTGAGATCGACCATGCTCATATCCATGCAGATATTGCCGCACTGCGGAACGAATTTGCCCTCGGTAAAGTAGCTGCACTTGCCTGCTGCCGCCCAAGGGATGCCGTCGGCATAGCCTGCGGCGACAACGCCCATCCTCGTGCGCTTATCTGTAACATAGTGTCTGCCATAGCTGATGCAGGTGCCGGGTTCGTAGTATTTTATGGTGCTTACGGTGCTCACCATGCGCATGGCGGGCTTGAGATCGAGCTTGCCGTCGTCACCGTAGCCGTAGAGCAGAAAGCCCGGGCGAACCATGTCGAGCATCATCTCCGGATGGTTGACAACAGCGCCGCTGTTTGCGCAGTGGCGGATCTTGAACTTAAAACCGCCGAGGCGCTCGGCATCGTTAATGACATGCATGAAAAGCTCAAACTGCTTTTTTGTATAGTCGATGCTCTCACTGTCGGTATAGTCGGACACGGCAAAATGCGTGTATACGCCCTCGGCATAGATGCCCGGGAGCTTGCAGGTGCGGATAACGCTCTGCACGCCCTCGTCAAAGTAGCCGCCTGCACACAGGAAGCCGAGGCGGGACATACCGGTGTCGAGCTTTATGTGAATTTTGAGCGTGCCGCCGAGCTTCGTGGCAGCTTCGGAATATTCAACGCCCTTTGCCTCGCAGCTCACGGTCTGCGTAAGGTCATTGTCCAAAAGCTCCTTTACATACTCCGGCGGCGTGTGTCCGAGTATGAGTATCGGCATTTTAACGCCGCTGCGCCTTAGCTCCAGTGCTTCGTCAAGGCAGGCAATGGCAAGATAGTCCGCACCGCACTTTTCAAGGCGCTTTGCCACCTCTACCGCACCGTGGCCGTATGCGTCGGCCTTAACGATGCCGAGGAAGCGGCAGCCCTTTGGCAGTCTCGCTCTTATGGCACGGTAATTGTGCTCGATATTCTCAAGGCTGACCTCTGCCCATGTTCTCTTTTGCAGATCCTTCATTGTTTAGCTCACACTCCAATCTGTTATCTCAATGAATGCAACTGTTTTCTCGTCACAGCTTATCTCGGCATTCAACGGAACAAGCTCCTTAGAAAGCCACAGCGTCACGGTGATGTCGTCCGAGGGAATTATCCTCGCCGCCAGCATATCGTCCTCCGTCCAGACAATGTCGAGGTGGCCCTCACGCATCGCCTTTACGAGCACCGGAAGTGCCGACATGGGGCTAAGGCCGTTATCGGAAAGCGTCCCGATATCCAAGATAACGCCCTCGTACTCAAGCTGCGTCGTGTCCTCGGACACCCTCGCTTTTATACCGGTAACAAGCTCGGGCTCCAATATCTCCACAACGGCGCCGTTTTCGTCCTGCACATACCCCAGCTTGAACTCCACCGTTTTGTCGCTGTATTCTGCCCGGACGGCGGCGTTGAAGCTTACCTCATCGGCGGTATACACCTGCTGCATGAATTTCAAAAAGCTCTCCTCGCCGTTATCTGAGCAGCCGCAGAGGATGACGAGACTTATCATTAGCGGCAAAATGATTTTTCGCATTCCGCTTCCCTCCTACGGTTTATTGTATTATAGTCGTCCTGCTTTCATTAGTCAAATTTTCTGCTTGACTTTTTTTGAAATGTGAGCTTTAATATCTTTATTATATGGTATTGCGACGATCGGGAAGATAATGTCCGGTTGCCAGACAGAGAAAGGCGGTCATCGGCTGGAAGCCGCCCGTGGCATTGACATTTAGTTCGCCCGTGAGCTCCGACTAATCATCGGCGGTATGCCCCGTTACGGCACAAAGTGCGATCTTTGTATCGAATCTGGGTGGTACCGCGGAAGTTGGTCTTTCGTCCCTTTGTGGGATGAAGGGCTTTTTTTATTCCGGTTTATAAAATTTTTCTAAGGAGAGAAATTATGAAAGCACTTATGCAGGAGTTGAGAGAAAATGCTGTTAAGTCCATCACCGGCGCCGACAGCATTGAAGCTCTCGAAGCTCTCAGAGTAAAGTATCTTGGCAAAAAGGGTGAGCTGACCGCCATTCTGAAGCAGATGGGCAAGCTCTCGGCAGACGAGCGCCCCATCATGGGTCAGCTTGCAAACCAGCTCAGAGCTGAGCTTGAAAAGAACATTGAAAGCGCTCGCTCACGACTTGAAGCGGCGGCGCTCGAGGCCAAGCTTGAGCTTGAGGCAGTCGATGTCACCATCCCCGGCGAGGAAATCAGGCTCGGACACAAGCATCCGATGTACAAGGCACTTGACGAAATTAAGGATATATTCGTGGGCATGGGCTTTACCGTGCTCGACGGTCCCGAGGTCGAGCTTGCGACCTATAACTTTGATAAGCTCAACGCCGGAGAAGGCCATCCCTCCCGTGACTGGTCGGACACCTTCTATTTTGACACCGACAGTCGTGTGATGCTCCGCTCGCAGACAAGCCCCATGCAGGTGCGTGCGATGGAGACGATGCAGCTGCCTATCCGCATTATCGCCCCGGGCAGGGTCTACCGCAAGGACGAGGTCGATGCCACCCACTCCCCCATGTTTCATCAGGTCGAGGGGATGGTCATCGACAAGGGCGTTACCATGGCTGACCTCAAGGGCACGCTCAATGCCGTTATGGAGGAGCTGTTCGGCAAGGGCACAGTCACCCGCTTCCGCCCCCATCACTTCCCGTTCACCGAGCCCAGCTGCGAGATGGATGTCCAGTGCCACAAGTGCGGCGGCAAGGGCTGCCCCACCTGTAAGGGTGAGGGCTGGATTGAGGTGCTCGGTGCCGGCATGATTCACCCCCGTGTACTCGAAATGAGCGGCATTGACAGCGAGGAATACACCGGCTGGGCATTCGGCATGGGTCTTGAAAGACTTGCGATGCGCCGCTTTAAGATCTCCGATCTGCGCCTGATTTTTGAAAACGATGTCCGCTTCCTGGAGCAGTTCTGAGAAAGGTAGGTTTATGATATGAATCTTAGCAGAAAATGGCTTAACGAGTTTGTTGACGGCGTTTCCGTCAGCGATATAAATGACCATGAATTTTCCGAGGCTATGACCCTTTCCGGCTCGAAGGTCGAGACATTTGAGGATCTGGGCAAGGAAATAAGCAATGTTGTTGTCGGCAAGGTGCTGTCGATGGCAAAGCACCCTAACTCCGACCATATGTGGCTGTGCATGGTCGATGCAGGGCAGGCAGAGCCTGTTCAGATAGTCACGGGTGCATGGAATGTTCATGTGGGCGACCTTGTCCCCGTTGCGCTCGATAACTCCACCCTCCCCGGCGGCAAGACGATAACCAAGGGTAAACTTCGTGGCGAGGTCTCCGACGGCATGCTCTGCGGCCTGTATGAGCTCGGCCTTGACGAGCGTGACTTCCCCTATGCCGCAATCAAGGCTGCCGCAATCTTGGGCAACTACCACCCGCTGGACAAGAACAAGCCTTCCATCCCCGCCGATATCCAGGCCGGTGCAAAGGTGTTCGGACCCGTCGTCGCCGCAAAGGTCGTGAGCGTTACGGTTTCCGGCGTGAACGAGTTTGACTGCGTTCTCGACATTGGCAGCAGTGAAGTCAGCTGCCACACCGATTGCCACAATATCCATGAGGGCGACATGCTCGCATATAACACCAAATCCGGCATAATCTGCACCCTTGCAGATCTGCACGCCGAGCAGGCAGAGTTCCCCAACTGCATCCCTGACGGTATTTTTATTCTGCATGAGGATGGCATCAGGCCCGGCGACGACATCAAACCCATCATCGGTGCCGACGACCATGTCATCGAGTTTGAGATAACCCCGAACCGCCCTGATTGCCTGTCGATCATCGGTCTTGCAAGAGAGGCTGCGGCTACCTTCGGCAAGGAGCTCAAGTTGCATGAGCCCGTCGTCAAGGGCGGCGCCGACGGCAAGTTGGATGACCTGCTCAAGGTCGAGGTCCCCGCTTCCGACCTCTGCCCCCGCTACACCGCACGCATGGTGCGCAATGTTAAGATAGCTCCCTCACCCAAGTGGATGCGTGAGCGTCTGCGTGCAATGGGCGTGCGTCCCATTAACAACATTGTTGATATCACAAACTATGTCATGATGGAATACGGCCAGCCGATGCACGCTTTTGACTATCGCTATGTCAAGGGCGGCAAGATAATCGTCCGCCGTGCACAGGACGGCGAAACACTCACCACGCTCGACGGCAACCTGCGCAAACTCAATTCCAACATGCTCGTCATCGCAGACGACACCCGTGCAGTCGGCCTTGCAGGCATAATGGGCGGCGAAAACAGCGAGATAGTCGATGATACCGTCGATGTCGTTTTCGAGTCTGCAAACTTCGACGGCACCTGCATCAGAAAAGGCGCTCTCGCCCTCGGCATGAGGACCGAGGCTTCGGCAAAATTTGAAAAGGGTCTTGATGTTTACAACACCCTGCCCGCAGTCGACCGTGCCTGTGAGCTGGTCGAGCTTCTCGGTGCCGGTGAGGTCGTTGACGGCGTTATCGATGTCGTGAACAACCTGCCCGAGCCCACCGTGCTCGCCCTGCGTCCCGATAAAATCAACGCACTTCTCGGCACGAATGTCGAGACCGAGGAAATGCTGCGCATCCTTAAGTCCCTGCAGTTCGGCGTAGACGGTGAGACCATCACCGTTCCATCGTGGCGTGGCGATGTTGTGCACTACTCCGACCTTTCCGAGGAAGTCGCACGCTTCTACGGCTACAATAACATTCCCTGCACCCTCGTTCGTGGCGAAACCACCCGTGGCGGCTATAACCCCGAGCAGCTTCTTGAGCAGCAGCTGGGCAGTCTGTGCCGTGCGGTCGGCTATGACGAGATAATCACCTACTCGTTTATCTCCCCCACCTACTACGACAAGATCCGCTGGGCAGCCGATGACCCGAGAAGAGCAAGCTTCAGGATACTCAACCCGCTTGGCGAGGACACCTCCATCATGCGCACGACAACTCTGCCGTCCATGCTCGAAATTCTCACCCGCAACTACAACTTCCGCAATAAGGCTGTCAAGCTCTATGAGATAGGCAGGACCTACGGTCTCGGCGGCAAGGACGGTCTTGCGATAGAGTCGAAGTACCTCACGCTCGGTACCTACGGTGCCGGTACGACCTTCTTCACGCTCAAGGGCGTTGTCGAGGCCGTGCTTACCGATATCCGTGCACAAGGCATTCGTTATGAGGCCTGCACCGACAACCCGTCGTACCATCCCGGCCGCTGCGCAAAGGTCTACTGCGGCGACGAATATATCGGCGTGTTCGGTCAGATTCACCCGCTGGTCGCCCAGAATTACGGCATCGACGCCGAACTCTACTGCGCTGAGCTCTCGCTGGATGCTCTTATGAAGGCTCGTGGTGCCGATCCTATATACACCCCGCTGCCCCGCTTCCCGGCCGTCTCCCGTGACATCGCGATCGTGTGCGATAAGAAGATACCCGTTGCGCATCTTATCGACTGCATCATGAAAAGCGGCGGTGAGTACCTTAAGGGCTGCTCTCTGTTCGACATCTACACAGGCAGCCATATCGCCGACGGTATGAAGTCCGTCGCCTTCTCGCTTACCATGCGTGCCGATGATCAGACCCTCACCGATGAGCACGCCGAGGAGACAGTGAATGCCGTTTTGAGCGCTCTTGAGAGTAAATTTGGTGCAAAGATGCGCTAAATGGCGCTAAATTTGGCTTCCGAGGGAATTTATGCAGCTAAATCTCTTTACTTTTGCGACCAAAGTGGTTATAATCTAAACAAGTATATTTGATCGTAAGGAGGGATGAGTTATGGAGGACATAACCAGAAGATTTACAGTTATCGACAGCAAAACCGAGATGCGTGAGATTTTGTCGTCCGTATACAACTCTCTTAAAGTGAAAGGCTACAATCCCATCAATCAGCTTGTGGGTTATATCCTGTCGGAGGATCCGACCTATATAACCAACTATAACAACGCCCGAAGCCTTATCTGCCGCATTGACCGTGATGAGCTTATGCATGAACTGCTTATAAATTATCTCGGCAAGGACGATGCACAAGAGTAAAAACGCATAGTGAAACACCCGATGTTCCCTGAACATCGGGTGTTTGTCAAGGAGGGTATAACTGTGACTTTACTGCAAATGAGCTATATTATCGAGGTGGAGCGCTGCGGCTCAATTAACCGTGCTGCTCAGAGCCTTTTCATATCGCAATCGGCGCTGTCAACGGCGATTGCCGAGGTTGAAAAGGAGCTTGGCATAACGGTGTTCCACCGCACGAACCGTGGAGTTTCGCTCACAGATGACGGGCGCAGCCTTATTGCGATGATAACGCCGATCGTTGAAGCAAGCCGCAAGATAAACCGCTATTACAGTGAGCAAAATGCCGAGGATCGTGTGCGCCTTTCTATATCCTCGCAGCGCTACCCGTTCTGCGCTCAGGCATTTGTCGAGTTTTTGCATCTGATAGAAGAGCCGAGGGTAGATGTCAGTCTCAAGGAAACAGAGATGTCCAGCGTTATCAGTGAGGTCAGCACACGCCAGAGCGATCTTGGCATTATGTTTGTTTCAAATATGACCGAACATTTCATCCGCCGTATTCTCGACGAAAAGCATCTTGAATTCTTCGAGCTGTCAACCATCAAGCCTCAGGTCTACATGAGCAAGGAGCATCCGCTCGCTAAGGAGCGTTCGGTGCGAGTCGAGCAGCTTTTTGAGTATCCCTATGTAATGTTCACGCAATCCGAGAGCAACATGAACTACGCCGAGGAGGCCATTGCAGGCAAAGCGTCGGATTTCGCCCGCGTCGTCTATGTCAACGACCGTGCAACCATTTACAACATAATGGCACACACCGAATGCATTTCTACCGGCAGCGGAGTTCTGCCCGTTGGCTATGGTGACGACAGGCTTATAAGTGTGCCTCTCGAAGATGCAGAAAACGAGATGCGCATAGGCTATATTCACCTGCGTGGTCTGCCGCTTACAGAACTCGAGCAGCAGTTTGTCGATATCCTCCGCCGCATTCTTGACAGCGTTTGATGCTTTGATATTCAATTTAACTATAATCGTTTTTTATATATCTGCGAGTTTTTCGTTTATTTTCTTGTAATCTTTTGTTAGTATAACTAAATTCCATCTGCCCAAGCATGCATTTCAGTGCAGTGCTTGGGCAGTTTTGTGTTTTCGGTTATAGCAAGAATATATAGCAAGTGTTAGATAATGAGAATTACCGTTGATGCCGAAAGATATGCTAAAGTTTAGGTAAGGAAAGAACACAATTTAGGAGGAAATACAATGAATAATGAGCAATATGGCTTTGGCACCAAGGCCATCCACGCAGGTAATGTCAAGGACACTCAGTACGGCGCTCTGACTACTCCCATATTCCAGACCTCGACCTTCGTGTTCGATAGCTGCGAGCAGGGCGGTCACCGCTTCGCCGGTGAGGAAGCCGGTTACATCTACACCCGCCTCGGCAACCCAACCACATCCGTTCTCGAAAACAAGGTAGCCGCTCTTGAGGGTGGCGAGGCTTGTGTCGCCACCGCTTCCGGCATGGGCGCCATCTCCTCTGCCCTGTGGACTATCGCAGGTGCCGGCAAGCATATTATCGCCGACGGCACACTGTACGGCTGTACCTTCGCCCTGCTCAACCACGGCATGACCCGCTACGGCGTTGAAGTTGATTTTATAGACACCTCAGACCTTGACGCTGTCAAGGCTCATCTCAAGCCCAACACCTGCTGCGTCTACCTTGAAACTCCTGCAAACCCAAATCTCAAGATAACCGATATTTCCGCAATTGCAGAAATTACTCACGCTTATAACAAAGACATCAAAGTCGTTTGCGACAACACCTTTGCCTCCCCCTACCTTCAGAATCCCCTTAAGTTAGGCGCTGATGTCGTTGTTCACTCCGCCACCAAGTACCTCAACGGTCACGGCGATGTCATAGCGGGCTTTGTAGTCGGATCAGCCGAGTTTATCGGCGAGGTTCGTATGTTCGGCCTTAAGGACATGACCGGTGCAGTTATGGATCCTTTCTGCGCGTTTCTTATTCTCCGCGGTCTCAAGACCCTTGAAATTCGTATGCAGAAGCACTGCGCCAATGCGAAAATGGTCGCCGAATTCTTGGATGGCCACCCTGCAGTTGAAAAAGTCTACTATCCCGGTCTCGAGGCTCATGTCGGTCACGACATCGCCGCAAAGCAGATGAAGGACTTTGGCGGCATGATTTCGTTCGAAGTCAAGGGCGGCCGTGCGGCCGGTGCAAAGCTCGTCAACTCCCTCAAGCTCGTGACCGTTGCCGTTTCCCTCGGCGATGCTGAAACTCTCATCGAGCATCCCGCATCCATGACCCACTCGACCTACACCGAAGACGAACTCAAAGCCTCCGGCATCGCAGCCGGTCTCATTCGCCTCAGCGTCGGCCTTGAAAACTACGAGGACATTATCGCCGACCTCAGGCAGGCTCTCGACACCCTATAATTTATTAATGTGCACCCAAAGCCTCGGTCTACGACCGAGGCTTTTCATTTTGACAACTTGTCATAAACTGTGTATAAAAATAGATGGAGTCAGCTTTCCTTCCGACTGTTGGGTAATTGGAACCCCCTCACCACCGAAAAATGTGTCTGACTTTTTTGGCGGCATGCTGTTGACTTTTACTGCATCTTTTATATATTTTTCAAAAGCTTCTCTGCCCAGAGCTCAGCATTTGCGGAATAGCCGCTAAGCGCATTTTGCGCTGCGGAAAGGCTTCCTTTCATCTCCAAGCAATAGAAAACAGCGGTAGGAGGCGCCTATACCGCTGTTTTCTATTATTGATGTTTGTATATACCAGAGGTATAGTCAATCTGCATCGCATGCCTCTATTATATACATGTCCGCTGTGGGACAATAAGTGACAGCCTTTTGAATAGAAATTTTTATTTTTTCGAAAAAAATTGCTATTAATCTTCGCTGCTTTTAATTTGCTTAAATGAAAAAAGCACCTGTATCAACAGGTGCTTTCCCTTTGCTGTATTTGCCCCAAAAGTACACCAGCCAATGTCATAGCAAACTGAGTATATCTCGTACTCCACTGTCTTTTTCTAAAGATAAAAGGATGTAACAGATAAGACATTCCTCTGCTCATTGCAGAATTCACATGACGAAAATGATACCGCCGGCAACAACTGTCCCAAACCCCATGGAGCGAGTGCGAGAGAGGAGGGTATGCCGCGATACAATGATAAATCATCCTTTCCGCGTGGAACGGATATCATTGAAGGCGCTGCCTCTCAACAGCCTTTCTGCTGTTTTGAGACAACGCCTTTGACTCATATTAGATTTTTTCTTCCACGGTTTTGCTGTCGTGGTATTTGATGAGAGCGTCGTACAGTTTCTCAATGAGCTTCATGTCCGCATTGGTCATGTATGCCAGAAACAGCAGACACAGCAGAGTGAAGAGAACTATCAGAACTATCCAGTACCAAGCCATTTTTATTTCCTCCTTAATTACCAGCTGAGATTGTCTTCGTAATCGAGCAGCGTCGGGTCGAGGGGCTCCTCGCGCAGGACGGTCGTCATGTACTGATTGAACGCCTCACGCATCTCGCGGCGGGATACGGTGCGCGGATCCATAACGTCGTGGGGTATCCAAATGAGGTGGATGCCGCGCTCGCGTGCCTGGTCCTCGAACAGACCGTGCAGACCGCCGACGTTTTTGCAGGAAACGTGGTCGTACATGATGACGATGTTGACATTGAACTTCTCGCACATCTTCCAGCACTCGTCGAGCAGGTTTACATAACCTCCGTTAGTGTGGGAGCGCATCATCATTCTCTCATAGCAGCGAACGAGGTCGGCAAGCGCCTGATCCTTGTTGTCGGTGCTGATGGGCAGGTAGCTGAGCATTGCCTCCATGTCGTTTACGCAGGTGACGCCCCAGCAGTGCTGAGTCCAATAGGTGAAGTTGGTGTAATAGTGTGCGGGGCACGCCCAGACGAGGCAGCGGTACTTGGGCTTGGGTGCGTTTGCGGCCTTGTCCTGCTCATAGCCTTTCAGCATCATCTTTGTGACCTTTCGGTCGGTCTTGAGCATGAACTCATCCATACAGGCGGCGGCCATGAACTCATATTCCCGCTGAAGAGCCAGAGCAGCGCCGCAGACCTGGGGATAATCGGTGCAGTTGACATCCCACTTTTCGACCATGCAGCGGGAGCTTTCGTTGTACATTTCGGCGTTTTTCCAGAAAGCGTCCCAGTCCCACTTGACATTGAACTGCTGCTCCAGAAAGGCGATGCCCTTTTTGAGGTTCTTGATCGCGTAGGTCTGTACCTCGGGCTCGTTTATTCTCTGCGGGGGAGTTATCTGGAACGAGGGCAGATCTTTGAAGTGGCGGGTGAGGATATTTGTCTGCGAGATCGCACCGTCGCAGGGCATGGTGCCGGTGAAGTAGCACTTGCCGACGCGGGGATAGTCGTCAACAACGGCGCAGCCGCACTCGGAGGCGGGCTCGGGGCAGACGTCTGCCGGCAGACCGAGGTGCTCCATTGCGTCTATGTAGAACATACTTGCGTTCTGGTCGACCTCGGAGGGCAGACCGATGGCGAACATGGCGATGTCTATCCACTTGACGGTGGGAAAGCCCATCATGATAAGGTGCGGGGTCATCTCGTCGAACATGACGGTGTTCTCGCGCAGCTTTGCCGCACGCTTGCTGTTCGGGCGCAGGTTTTCGTCTCTGACGATGATGTCACGAACGCCGATGACGGAGTTGTGCAGAACCGAGAAGAACTGGTTGTGGGCATAGCGCAGCTCCTTGCCGCGCAGACCCATGGTGTGGCGGTCTACCATGTGCGCGGCGGTGAGATAGGACACCATCCAACGGTAGCGCAGCATGGATTTGACCATGAGGATGGGGTGACAGCCCAGCTTTACGGCCATGAAGCCGTATAGGTAGAGCCAGCGGAAGAAATCGTAAAAGGTGTCCTTAAAGCCTCTCCATTCGCGGGCGCGGAAAGCACGGTGATTGGCGTCGTAGAACCGGCCCAATCCCTTGCCGGTTTTGGGGTTATATGCCATGTCAGTCTTCCTCCTTCTGAGCTGTCCTGAGCTTTTTGATTTCAAGGCTCTCCACAAATGCCTGCACTCTCGTGCGAAGCTGTCCGCTCTGACCGGAAATGTAGGGGCGGTCGATGGAGAGCATCTGGATGCCGTAGTCGCGGGGCATTACCTGACTTGCGATGACGCGCTCATACGACCAGTAGGTGCAGAACTTCATCTGCTCGTAAATTGCGCCGTCGGTGTTAAAGTCCTTAACGAGCTGAGCCACATGGTCATTGCGGTATTTGACCCTGTGCAGAGCGCTCTGGCGCGGGCACTCGGTGTGCTGCAGATACCAGCGGCAGACCTGCGTGAGTGCATCCTCGGTATCGGAGAGCTCTATCTCCTGCCGGCCGGGAAAGCTGCCGTAGCAGAAGCGATCCGCCACCACCAGTGCGCCGCAGCCCTCGATGAGCTTGATGAGCTGGGGATCGTCGATCTCCGAGCCGACAACGACAACGCGGACACGGTAGTCCTTCTCGGCGTCGGTCTTGCGGCTTTTTATCTCCTCAAGCGTCTCGCGCAGGTATGGGAGGATGAGTCTCTTGGGGCAGGTGTAGCTGACCAGAACCAAAACGGCGTACTCATAGCCGGTGATGGGCGGGATATCCAGCTTGCGCAGCTCGCCTATCTCGGTGAGGATGCGGCAGACCTCGTTGTGCTCGCTCACGGCGGCGCGGATGGCGTCGTCCGAGGTGTCGATGCCGTAGTTTTCGCGCAGGGGCTTCAAAATCTTTCTGGAGACCTGCTCGCGGATGTGCTCGACGCAGTCCTCGTCGTCGGAATAGGGAATGTCCAGATTGCAGTAGAAGAACTTGTCCTTGTCTTCGCCCTGCGTGTGCAAGATCTCCATGTTCTCGATGGCGCGGTTATTCGCCTCGCAGACGTCAACGCCTATCATGGCGTGGAGAAATGCGTAGCTGCCCTCAAGCGCGCGCTCCAAAAGCGCACGGGCGAACTCGCAGCTGTTGTTGGCCATGTAATATGTTGCGAGCTCCATGGAGTTGGTGTGCGGTGCACGGAGCCGGGTGGAGAAGCAATTGCCCAAGTTCATGAGCACCTCCGGCGCGTGAAAGCAGGTGTAACCGAGCGCCAGGTCCCCCTCCGACTCTGCCTTGCGGACAAGCTCGTTGTTCGTGTCCTCCAGCAGGCTCTCAAAGTAAATCAAATGCTTCAGTTCTTTCATTGCGGCCCTTCTTCCTGTTTGATTTTTATATTTACCCGTTTGTGTCAGTAAAACTGACAAAAGCGGGCATACACAAATCCCGATCTCTCGGGATGTGGAATTCGCCTGTTATTTTCCGCTGAGCGCTTTAACGAACATTTCGCTGAGATGGAGCATTCTGCTGTCGTAATCAAGCTCTCTGGCGCTGGGGGTGCCGCCGATGGAAAGCCGCTGCATGATCCCCAGAATTGCGTCGTAGGAGTTGTAGTATATCTCCTTTACGTCCACCTCGGGGCTTATCGAGCCGTCGGCAAGGCCCTTGCGGATAGCCTTCGCCATGGGGCCGTTGGAGGTCTCGTAAGGCTCGGGGGGCTGGTTCCTGATCTCGTGGAGCCTTCCCGCACTATGCAGCGTCAGCTCCGCATCGAGAGTAAAGCGCATCCCCTTGGGATCAAGGCGATAGAGCTTTGAATAGCAGATCAATATCTTCTCCGTATCCTCAAGTCCGGTAGTACTGCCGTCGGAATTCTCATGAGACATCCGGTCGATCCGCTCCAGAACTCTGTTCCAGTAAAGCAGGGATGCAGCCAGGACCAGATCCGCCTTGGTTTCAAAATACCGGAACACCGACCGCTCGGTAAGCCCGGACAACTGTGCAATATCTGAAATCTTTGTTTTCTCTATTCCGTTTTCAAGAAAACAGTCCAAGGCTTTTTCCGTAACCAGCCGGATGTTTTTCTCCCGTTGTTCCTCGTGCGGCAAGTAATGCTCCCTCCCATGTATCTGTTAGTTGAACTGACAGATACAGTATACACCGGTAACAAGGATAAGTCAAGCCCCGGTTATGTTCATTTCACATTCTCCTTTGCGGTTTTGCAGGATGCTATCAGCATAACACGCAAAGATGTACATTTTGCAGAAAGAGTTTTATACGAGCGTTCGTCAATGTATTTTGTACTATGGAGTATTTCAAGCCAATAGGGTCGGTTTCGCCTGCGTCCTTTACCCTAAGCTTTGATTCCGACAAAAGATACACCTCATTTTTTCGTATTGTATCTGAATCTTTTGGCGAATCTCTATAAACGCAAAAAAGTACACAGGCTATTGTATCATAGCCTGTGTACCAATGTGGCAGCGGATGAAGGATTCGAACCCTCACAAACGGAGTCAGAGTCCGGTGTGCTACCATTACACAAATCCGCTAAGCGCAAGAAATATTATACTCGTTTTTTGCCTTTTGTCAATACTTATTTTAAGAAAAAAGGCAATGGTTTTACCCATTGCCTTTACGATGCTTGTATATCAGACGCTGAAGTCGACGGATGTTGCACCCTTATCCTCCTGCTGGAAGACATAGTCCTTGCCGGGCAGGATGGCATTGACTGCAATGCCGACGATGGATGCTACTGCGAGACCGGACAGGGAGACAATGCCGATATTGATGCTGCCGACAGAGTAGTTGATGCCGATCGCGAGGACGAGGATGAGTGCAGCTACGATGACATTGCGGGTGTTGGAGAAGTTGACCTGATTCTCAACGACATTGCGGACACCGACTGCGGAGATCATACCGTAGAGGATGAGGGATACGCCGCCGATGGTTGCAGTGGGCATTGCGGTGATGAGTGCTGCAAACTTCGGGCAGAAGGAGAAGATTATTGCAAAGACCGCTGCGATGCGGATGACACGGGGGTCGTAGACTCTAGACAGGGCCAGAACGCCGGTGTTCTCGCCGTAGGTGGTGTTTGCAGGTGCGCCGAAGAGGGATGCAAGGGTGGTTGCAAGACCGTCACCGAGGAGGGTGCGGTGGAAGCCGGGGTCTGCCATGTAGTTCTTGCCGCAGGTGGAGGAGATGGCGCAGATATCGCCGATGTGCTCGACCATGGTGGCCAGAGACAGAGGTACTATCGTGAACACAGCCGACCAGAGCATGCCGGTGTCGACATCCATGTTAAACAGGTGGAACACGCTGTTTTCCCATACGATGGGCAGGCCGATCCACTTTGCGGCGGAGACGGTCTCAACGACCTTTTCTCTTGCGGAGGGGTCAACGATGACTGCAATGATGTAGGACCCGAGGACGCCGAGGAGGATGGGGATGATCTTGGTCATGCCCTTGCCCCAGATGTTGAAGCAGACGACGATGACTATTGCGGAAACTGCGATCAGCCAGTTAGCCGAGCAGTTGGTTATTGCGGAGCTTGAAAGGATAAGGCCGATGGAGATGATGATGGGGCCTGTAACTATCGGCGGGAAGAAGCGCATGACCTTGTTAACGCCGAAGGCCTTGAACAGTGCCGACAGGATAACATACATAAGTCCGGCACAGGCAACGCCGAAGCAGGCGTACACAAGCAGGTCGTTGTTGTATATGGGCTGGCCGGCAGCGTCGAGGCCGACAGTGCGAACGGCATTGTAGCCGCCGATGAAGGCGAAGGACGAGCCGAGGAATGCAGGAACCTTGCCGCCGGTGATGAAGTGGAACAGCAGAGTGCCGAGACCTGCAAACAGCAGGGTCGTTGCGATGTCAAGGCCGGACAGCATGGGGACGAGCACAGTAGCGCCGAACATTGCGAACATGTGCTGAAGGCCGAGAACCATCATTCTGGGCTTGCCAAGGGTGCGTGCGTCATACACGGGTCCATTAATCACGGTTTTTTCTTTCATTTGGTGATTGTACCTCTCTTTGTGTAGATTTTTTATTTTTATTGGTCTTGCGCCATTAAGTACACGCCGGTGTCGTCATCGTATTCGGGCAGCCTGACCTCGATGAGCTCCGAGTGTGATGTGGGAACATTTTTTCCGACATAATCGGCTCTTATGGGCAGCTCCCTATGCCCACGGTCGACAAGCACCGCAAACTGGATGCTTCTCGGGCGGCCGACGGAGAACACCGCCTCAATGGCGGCTCTGGCCGTTCTGCCGGTGTACAGCACATCATCGACAAGCACGACATTTTTATCGTTCACCGAGATGCCGAGGTCGGCCTTTGCCAGCACCGGAGAGTCGCTTGCGTGCGTGAGATCGTCACGGTAAAAGCTTATGTCTGCGCTGCCGCACGGCACTTCGATATCCTCGATCTTCTTTATGTTGCGGCAGATGCGCTCGGCAATGGGCACGCCACGGCGGCGGATGCCGACGAGCACGACATTTTCAACACCCTTGTTCTTTTCGATTATCTCGTGGGATATTCTCATGAGTGCACGGTTCATTGCGGCCTCATCCATGAGCCTTGCCTTGAGCTTCATATCTTCACCTCAGCAACAAAAAAAGCCTTGTCGAAAACCGACAAGACGCACAACATTTACGACTGCGCACAGCGCAGCTATACCATATCAGCGATTTTGCCGGTCTCTCTGTACCGATACTTAAAAATCTTTTCCTGCATATTATAAGGGCTTGCCGTCAATTTGGCAAGCCCTTTTTTCGCATTTGTGAACTTTTATTGAATTTGACGGGTTTAGCCGTCAAATTAGTCTGCGACCTTGTAGATATCGTCACGCAGGTGCAAAAATGTGGGGAGCTCACGGCGCACTTTATCGACCTTATTAAGGTCAATATCGGCGTAAATTATCTGCTCGGTCTCGTCACAGGTGGCGATGACCTGACCGAAGGGGTCGGCAACGGTGGAGTGTCCCCAGCACTCGTAGTCAAATCCCTCATAGCGGGCAGCCGATGCACCGACATAGTATATCTCATTATCCATAGCTCTGGCCCTTATGGTCAGTTCCCAATGCTTGGGGCCGGTTGTCATGTTAAACTGCGCAGGGCAGAAAACGACCTCCGCTCCGCGGCGTGCCATGGCACGCACGAGTTCTGGAAAACGCATGTCAAAGCAGACTAAAACACCCATTTTGCCGTACTTCGTGTCGAAGGTGGTTATGTCTCTGCCGGCGGCAAAGTGGTTCGACTCCTTAAAGCGTATGCCGCCCTCGATATCGACATCGAAAAGGTGCATTTTGCGGTGGCGGGCAATGACTTTGCCGGTCTCATTGAACACGAAGCAGGTGTTATAAAGCTTGCCGTCGGCTTTTTCGGGGATAGAGCCGCCAACGAGGATGATGCCGTTTTCCCTTGCCCAAGCGGACATCCTCTCCACACTCTCGCCGTTTTCGGCATCGGCGAAGGCTTGGAAATACTTCTTCGAATATGGGCAATTGTACATTTCCGGCAGCACGACGACATTTGCGCCGTTCCCTGCCGCCTCGCACACCATGCGTTCGGCCTTGTCCATGGTAACCTTTTTATCAAGCTCCGTTCTTATCTGACAAACGGCAAGCTTAAAAGCATGATCACTCATTTTATCACCTCAAGATATTCTTCAATGTCAAAGGGCTCGGTGACGGCATCCTTGCGCAGGTACAGCGGATGGTGCGGGTGACCCTTCTTTGACCGCTTGCCTGCCGAAAACCAATTTGTGCCGTAGCTCTGCCCTATCCTGACCATGTCAAGGACACAGTCCCGCAGATACGGCCGCTTTTCGATGATGGTGCCCCATGCAGCCCATATTGCCGGGGAAATGCCCTCGCCTACATTACTTAATATGTATTCAAACGCACGCATATTCTCTCGGTGCAGCTTTTCGTTGAGCACAATGTCCATGTCGTCGGGGTTCGTGGCTCGCTGGGCATAGACATTGAACATTATCCAGCTGTCATAGCCGTTTGCGTCGGCAATGCGTGCAACGCTTTTGAGCGTGTTGTCAAGGTCATCGGGTGCGGCGGTCGAGGGATTTATGCCGATGCAGATAAGCGGGTCGTTGCCACGGGTGCCTAAAATGTAACGGTAGTCGGCGTAGTAATCGGGCACATACAGCCACTTGTCGGCATCGTAGTCTCCGCTGCTGCCGGAGTTCAATAACGCCTCATCAAAACTCAAAATGTCAAGCTCCGAGCTTTCGCAGGTCGGGATATGCATTACTTTACTGCCTCGAGCAGTGCGTCGATCCTGTCTGTGTCCTCCCAGCGAACACCGAGGTCTGTTCTGCCCATGTGGCCGTAGGCAGCGAGCTTGCGGTAGATGGGCTTGCGCAGGTCGAGGTCACGGATGATTGCGGTCGGGCGCAGGTCAAAGACCTTGTTGACGGCTTCGGCAAGCTTCTCATCGGAGACCTTGCCGGTGCCGTAGGTGTCGACCATGACGGAAACGGGTCTTGCAATGCCGATGGCGTAGGCAAGCTGGACAAGGCACTTGTCTGCAAGTCCGGCGGCCACGATGTTCTTTGCGACATAGCGGGAAGCGTAGGCAGCGCTGCGGTCTACCTTGGTGGGGTCCTTGCCGGAGAATGCGCCGCCGCCGTGAGGTGCGCTGCCGCCGTAGGTGTCAACGATGATCTTTCTGCCGGTCAGGCCGGAGTCGCCCTGAGGGCCGCCGATGACGAAGCGGCCGGTCGGGTTTACATAATACTTAGTGTTCTCATCGAGCAGCTCTGCGGGGATGCTGGGCTTGATGACGAGATTTATCATGTCGTTTCTTATCTGCTCAAGCTCTGCCTCGGGGGCGTGCTGGGTCGAGAGGACGACGGTGTCAACTCTCACGGGCTTGCCCGCATCGTCATACTCAACGGTGACCTGGGTCTTGCCGTCGGGACGCAGGTAGTCGACAAGGCCCTGCTTTCTGACATCGGTAAGGCGCTTTGCCATCTTGTGCGACAGGCTGATGGCAAGCGGCATGAGCTCGGGGGTCTCGTTGCAGGCATAGCCGAACATCATGCCCTGGTCGCCCGCTCCGTTCTGAAGCTCGGCATCCTCGCCGTTTTTCATCTCAAGCGACTTGTCAACACCGAGAGCGATATCCGCCGACTGCTCGTCTATGTTGGAGATGATACCGCAGGTATCGCAGTCAAAGCCGTACTTTGCTCTGTCATAGCCTATCTCACGAATTACATCACGGGCTATCTTGGGAATGTCGATATAGCAGTCTGTGCTTATCTCGCCCATGATGTGGACAAGACCGGTGGACACGGTGGTCTCGCAGGCGACACGACCCTCGGGGTCTTTTTCCAGAATTGCGTCAAGGACAGCGTCGGAGATCTGGTCGCAGATCTTATCGGGATGTCCCTCGGTCACGGATTCGGATGTAAACAGTCTTTTGCTCATTTTTCTTTTCCTCCTAAATTTTTGCCGAACACACTTCTGGTCATTACAACGAAAAAATCCGTCGTTACCGACGGATTCTGTTTCTTGGTCATAGCCTCATCTCTCGATAATCACCGCCGGATTTGGCACCACGCTTTACGCAGGTTGCCGGGCTTCACAGGGCCGTTCCCTCCACCACTCTTGATAAGGTGTTCAGTTTTCGTATAGTATTATAGCAGTAATCTTTGCAATGTCAAGCATCAGCCGCAAATTTTTGCTCATTTATCCCCGTTTTGCAATGGATCTGACGGCTACAAAAATGCCGACAAGCATTGACCCGCAGGAAAGTCCCATCATGAGGCCGGAGAAAAAGTCCTTGACATCGCTGCCGCCGAGTGTAAACGACATTGCGCCGAGGGCCATGCCCATGACTATGAGGATGATACCGACAAGCGTTTCCCGCTGGCTTTCGAGTGCCTGCGTGCGCTTAATAAGGTCTAATATCTGTTCATCGTCGTAGGCTCTGATGCTGTCCTGCGCCCGCTCCTCGCCGTCCATTAGTTCGGACACGGTAACTCCGAGTTCGGTGCACAGCGGCTGGATAACGCCGTAATCGGGCATGCATTTGCCGTTTTCCCACTTGGACACGGTCTTGTTTGACACACCTAACTTTTCGGCAAGCTGAGCCTGCGTGAGGTTTTGTTCTTTTCTCTTTTTCTCGATGAAGTTTCCGATGGCCATCTGATTCATATGCCGCCTCCTACATTTGATGGCTCAATAATAGCTCGACTTGACCTGATTATACATCCCTTAGTGGGAGAATACGAGCGGAATTTTCAAAAATCCACACTTTCAAAGCTGTAGCATGAGGCCTTGTAGGCCAAATAGGTCACGAGAGCATACACAACTGCGGCTGCGGCAAGAATGAGATAGTTTGTCGTCATTCCCTCCCCGCTCACGGCATTCAAAAAGGAAAGTCCGGGAAGATAATGCAGCGCCTCAGCAATGCCGGTTATGATGAGCGCCGCAACGATGAAAATGATAAATGGCTTGCCTATCTTATACGCAGTTTTATAAAACTGCCGGACGAAGATAAGATTGAATGCAGCGTAAATTATCAGTACGAACGCAAGGTACACGGGGTTTGCGCTCATGAGCGGATTTTGCACATAAGGTGCAGCGCCGCTTAGCACCGTCATGCGAACGGCGGTGAGTATCGCCATGAGCACGAAGCCCATTAGCTCAATGAGCACAACGAACTCAAACCTTGCCTTGACGGCATCGCTTTTCTTTATCGGCAGCAGCACCGTGTACAGCACATCGTTCGTCTCCCGACCAAGCTGGAATGACTGGAAAATGCCGAAGCAGACAAAGAATGAGCCCATCAAAATGGGGTAGCCCGGGATGAGCGTCATGAGTGAAAAGGCAAGGAAAAAATATGTCAGCGGAGCGGCAAAAAGCTTGAGCTCCTTAGTCAGCAATCTGTTCATATATAGACCTCTTTTCAAAGTGCACCATAATTTCCTCGATATTATTGCCCCAGCCGTTTTCACGGCAGCGGCAGAGAAACGCCTGCTTGTTCTCTGAGGCAACTATTTGCCCGTCCTTGATGTAGGTTATCTGATCGGCGCATCTATCAAGATCGGAGGTGATGTGTGTCGAGAATAGGATAGATATGCCCTTGCTCGCCAGATACTCGAAAACCTCAAGAAGCTCCTCTCTCGACACGGGGTCGAGCCCGCTCGTCGGCTCATCGAGGATGAGAAGCTCCGCTCCGTGCGAAAGGGCAAGCACTAAATTGAGCTTGACCTTCATGCCCTCGGACAACTCACCGGGGGTCTTGTCCTCGTCGATGTTAAAAAGCTTCATGTACTTTTCATACGCAGCATCGTCCCAATTGTCGTAAAACTGTTTGGTGACGGCGACAATGGCAGAGATCTTCTTCGTTTTATAGTAGTCGACTGCACCGCCGGCGAAGCCGATTCGCTGCTTGATCTCGCCCTCGTGATGTGCCATATCCATGCCGAAGAAACGAATTTTGCCCGATGTGGGGTGCACAAGGTTCAGAATGGATTTGAGTGTTGTGCTCTTGCCTGCGCCGTTTCTGCCGATAAAGCCCATTATTGAACCTTTTTCGATGGAAAACGAAACACTTTGGAGCTTAAACTTGGGATACTCCTTGCATAGGTTCTCAACCTGCAAAACACAATCCATTACTCTTCCTCCTCGAAAATGCGGCCGGCGAGGCTCGTAAAGGTCGATTTTGGCGGTATGGCAATACCACGCTTAATGTCGCCGAGCAAAATGAGCGTGTCGCCGGGCTCGATGCCGAACACCTCTCTCGCCTGCTTGGGTATTACTATCTGTCCTTTTTCGCCGACGGTCGCCGTCCATGCGTAGCATCCCTTTGGGGCTTTCATATGATCATCTCCGTATAATTAGTATGATTTGTATAACTTATTATACTATGCATACTTCCGAAAGTCAAGATAAAGCTCCGCATTGACTGCGGAGCTTTCAGCATTTCTTGCTGCTGTCCTGTGTTTGTGACGAGTAGCTTGCCAGTGCCGCAACGCCTATGCCCATGATGAGCCACGGTGCCGCCGCCTGCGTGAATGCCTTGAAGTTGCCGCCGACAAGCAGGCTTATCGTATATGTCAGCATCACGATAAGAGCCAAAATCGCCGTTATGAGGAGCACTCTCCTGTTGTTGTTGAGGTCCTTTGCGTCCTTTTTTACCTTTTCAGTCATTTTCGGATCACCTTTCAATAGTTCGTCAAGGCTGATTTGATATATATCGCTGAGACTTATAAGGCTTGCGATATCCGGCAGAGTCTTGCTTTTTCCCAATGCGACAGTGTCACTCTGGACACCATGACCCTTTCTGCGACCTGCTCCTGCGTCATACCGCGCGTTATTCTTGCCTGTTTTAATCTTTCACTGATCTCCATGTTCAAACCACCTTGTGTCCCAAATATTATCCGCAAATAGCGGCCATGTCTATCAAATGACTTTTACAACGGTGAAAAACGACTGTATAAAAGCTTTTACAATCATATTTTAGCTCAAAAACTTGCGTATACGAACTACCTTTTGTCTATATATCCGAGGAAACGCCGTGCAGCCAATGACAGCTCGGCCTTATCACGCATGGCGATTCCTATCGTCCTGTATGCCTCGACATTCAGCGGCTTGATAACAATGTCGTAGTTTATCCGCTGCAAAATGAGCTTTGGCAAAATGGATATGCCGAGCCCCTTTTCGACCATGGACATGACTGCGTAGTCGTCAATGGTCGTAAACTTTGGCTTTGGAGTAAGCCCGTTTTTGACGAAAATTTCGGTAACCTCAGCCTTTATGCTCTTTTCGAGCATGATAAACGGGTAATCATTCAGCGCCGATACTGGGAATGTCTCGGCGTCGGCTAATGGGTGATTTCTTGGAAGAATGACCATCTGCTCATCCCTTGCTATCTCGACGCAGTCAAAGCTTTTCTTTGTCGGCAGTCTTGTAAAGCCGAAGTCGACACGACCCTCACTTATCCAGCTCTCAATATCTTCGTAAGCGTCAAGCAAGAGCTCATACTCGACATTCGGGTACTCCTCCTGAAAGGCCTTGATAATGTTTGGTATCCAATGTGTGACAGGGCAACTTTCGCTTAGCAGCAATGAGATAGTTCTGTTTCGCACGATGATAGGCAGTGCGCTGCTTATCATGCTGTACCTTATCATAAACAAGCGCTTTACATTTTACCGGAATCGCATTTGCGCTGATGTCCGCCGTAATGTATGCCGTAATGTTATGCCTGAACAAGAAGGTCGAAGGAGTATCCGGCGAGGAAAACGCTACGGTTCAACTCACGGCTGCATTCGTTGCCGTTTTTATGTTTTCCGCTATAAAGCAGGGGCTGCATTTTGATATTCAGGCAAGTGACATTGCGCCGCTGCTCGCTCTCGGGCTTCTCAACACCGGCATAGGATGCTTCCTGTACTTTTAGTCCATCGGCGGTATCAAGGTGCAAACCGTTGCGATACTCGGCTATCTTGAACCTCTCTCGGCAATTATCTTCTCATTCATTTTCCTTGATGAGCAGCTTCTCATCGGGCAAATTATCGACGCAGTTATCATAATTTCCGGTGCATTGTGCGCCGAGCTGCAGCCAAAAAAGCAAATGTTGAATAAATAAACGAAGAAGAGAGATGCAAATGCATCTCTCTTCTTTATCCTACCTGCTTTACAACATCGTTGAGGATGGAGTAGTAGCCGGATTTATTGATATGAATGCCGTCGCCGCCGCTAAAGCGTGCGTTCATGCCGCCGGATGAGTCACGCAGGGATGTAGCAATATCAATATAGTTGTAGCCTGCTTCCTCAACTGCCTGCTTAACAGCTGCGTTGTAGCGATTTATCTTATCGTTAGACGCAAAGCTTGACGCCGCATCGATGGGAGTAATAGACGCAACATAAAGCTTCGACTGCGGCAATATATCATGAGTGCGCTTGAGCATATTTAGATAATTTTCGCAATATGTCTCGGCGCTGGTTATGTTGATATCATTCATGCCCATGGAAAAGATGACATACTTTGGCGCTATAACTTTCAAGGCATCAAGGGCATTATACTCTCCGCCGTTGACCTTAAAGGTGTAGTCGTCGATACTGCGGATGCCGACATTGCCGACAGCAACGACGATATCCTGCGGCAGGACGCCGTAAACATAAAGGCCGCTGCAAATGCTGTCGCCGACAAAGGCGCAGTTTGAGATCAGCGCTTTTTGACTGTCGGTAAACGAGTAGCCGTCGTAGTCCGGCAGGTCTATCGACACACTTATCTGACTGCTCGGCTGAGGAAGTGTCGCAGTCGGTGTGGGCGTCACGACAACAGTCTCAGTCGGCTGAGCGAGTGTCTCCTGCGGAGTCTCGGTCGTAGTCTGCTTAGACTGCACAAGACGCACGATTACTGCCACGAGGACAGCGACAATGATAACGGCCAAAAATACAAGCTGTGGAATTCTATTCGTCTTAGTATTCATTTTATATTTATATATTATATGGTTGATATGGTCGGATTTCAGCCTAAATCAAAGACACGAAACCGCACCAAGGGCGTTAGCCCTTGATGCGGCCTTGCTTTGCCGCAAGAGCGGCTATTAAACGATATTAGTCGTTGATTGCGATAACAACGCCGGAACCGACAGTGCGGCCACCCTCACGGATAGCAAAACGCAGGCCGTTCTCGATTGCGATCGGGGTGATCAGCTCAACATCCATGTCGACATTGTCGCCGGGCATGCACATCTCAGTGCCTTCAGGAAGAGTGATGACGCCGGTAACGTCGGTGGTACGGAAGTAGAACTGGGGACGGTAGTTGTTGAAGAACGGAGTATGACGGCCGCCTTCTTCCTTGGACAGAACGTAAACCTGACCCTTGAACTTGGTGTGGGGCTTGATGGAGCCGGGAGCTGCCAGAACCTGTCCACGCTCGACGTCCTTCTTTGCGATACCACGGAGAAGAGTACCGACATTGTCGCCAGCCTCTGCGTACTCGAGGATCTTGTGGAACATCTCGGTACCGGTAACGGTGGTCTCAGTGATCTCATCCTTCAGGCCAACGATCTGAACCTTGTCGCCAACCTTGACGCGGCCACGCTCAACACGGCCGGTGGTAACGGTGCCACGACCGGAAATGGTGAAGACGTCCTCGATGGGCATGAGGAAGGGCTGATCGGCCTTGCGGTCGGGAGTGGGGATCCAATTGTCAACTGCGTCCATGAGCTCCTTGATGCAAGCATACTCGGGAGCATTGGGATCGTTGGACTCGCAAACGAGTGCGTTAAGAGCGGAGCCACGGATGATGGGGGTCTCGTCTCCGGGGAAGCCGTAGAAGTCGAGAAGCTCACGAACTTCCATCTCAACGAGCTCGAGGAGCTCTTCGTCGTCGACCTGATCGCACTTGTTCAGGAATACGAGAACGGAAGGAACGTTAACCTGACGAGCGAGCAGAAGGTGCTCACGAGTCTGAGCCATGGGGCCATCGGATGCTGCGATAACGAGGATCGCGCCGTCCATCTGAGCTGCGCCGGTGATCATGTTCTTGATGTAGTCGGCGTGGCCCGGGCAGTCAACGTGTGCGTAATGACGCTTTGCGGTCTTGTATTCAACATGAGCGGTGTTGATAGTGATGCCGCGCTCTCTCTCTTCGGGAGCCTTGTCGATGGAAGAGTAGTCAGTGTACTCTGCGCCACCCTGCATTGCAAGGTACTTAGTGATAGCTGCGGTCAGAGTGGTCTTGCCGTGGTCAATATGGCCGATGGTACCGATATTAACGTGGGGCAGGGATCTGTCGAATGTCTGCTTTGCCATGATTTTACCTCCAAATTGTTTTGATCAATACTTTTAATAATTACTTACTTGTACATTTATTTTATCAGCCTTTTCTGCGGCTGCCGACCAGAGTCTCCTGGAGGCTCTTGGGAAGCTCAACATAGTGGCTGGGTTCCATGCTGTAAGTCGCTCTGCCCTGCGTTTTGCTGCGCAGGTCGGTAGCGTAACCAAACATGGTAGACAGCGGGACATTTGCCTCAATGACTGCCGCACCGTTTCTGATGTCGGAGCCGACGATCTGTCCGCGTCTTGCGTTTACATCGCCCATGACATCACCCATGTACTCATCGGGTGCGGTCACGACGACCTTCATAATGGGCTCGAGCAAAGTCGGGCCGGCCTTTTCGCAGGCCTCCTTGAACGCCATGCTGCCGCAGATCTTAAAGGCCATCTCGGAGGAGTCGACCTCGTGGTACGAGCCGTCTATCAAGGTTACCTTGACATCGACGACCTGATAGCCTGCAAGGACGCCGGACTGCATAGCACCCTGAATACCCTGATCGACACAAGGAATGTATTCCTTGGGGATAGCACCGCCGGTGATCTTGTTGATGAACTCATAACCCTTGCCGGGCTCGTTCGGCTCAACGGTGATCTTACAGTGTGCAAACTGACCCTTACCGCCGGTCTGGCGGGCATAGCGGGTATCGACGGTGGCAGAGCGGGTAATGGTCTCCTTATAGGAAACCTGGGGCTTGCCGACATTGGCTTCTACCTTGAACTCTCTGAGCAGTCTGTCAACGATGATCTCCAGATGGAGCTCGCCCATACCGGCGATGATGGTCTGACCCGTCTCTTCATCCGTATAGGTCTTGAAGGTGGGGTCTTCCTCTGCCAGCTTCTGAAGGGCGATAGCCATCTTCTCCTGACCGGCCTTGGTCTTGGGCTCGATGGCAACACGGATGACAGGCTCGGGGAATTCCATGGATTCAAGGACAATGGGTTTTTTCTCATCACAAAGAGTATCGCCTGTTGTGGTGTTTTTGAGACCGACTGCGGCGGCGATGTCACCGGAATAAGCCATGGTGAGATCTTCTCTGTGATTTGCGTGCATCAGCAGGATGCGGCCTATGCGCTCACGCTGACCCTTGGACGAGTTGAGCACGGTCTTGCCGGCCTCCAGCGTACCGGAGTATACACGGAAGAAGCTCAGTCGGCCGACATAAGGGTCGGTCATGATCTTGAACGCAAGCGCCGAGAACGGTGCGCTGTCGGAGGCCTCACGGGTCTCCTCCTCATCGGTCTTGGGGTTCACGCCGCATATTGCGGGGATATCCAAGGGAGAGGGCATATAATCGACGACGGCGTCAAGCAGCTTCTGCACGCCTTTGTTTTTGTAGGAAGTTCCGCAGACGACGGGCACCATCTTGACAGCGCAGGTGGCCTTTCTGATGGCTGCACGGATCATATCCTGCGGGATCTCCTCGCCCTCGAGATAAAGCATCATTATCTCATCATCGAAGTCGGAAATGGCTTCGAGCATCTTGGTTCTGTACTCCTCGGCGAGATCACGCATATCCTCAGGGATGGGCTCATCACGCATATCGTTGCCGAGATCGTCATAGTAGACACGGGCGTTCATTTCGACCAGGTCAATTATGCCCCTGAAATCAGCTTCAGCACCGATGGGGAGCTGAATGGGGACCGCATTACATTTAAGTCTTTCATGTATCATCTCGAGGACATGATAGAAGTCGGCGCCCATGATATCCATTTTATTAACGTATATCATTCTGGGAACGTGGTAATGGTCGGCCTGTCTCCATACTGTCTCGGACTGAGGCTCAACGCCGCCCTTTGCACAGAGGACCGTCACGCAGCCGTCGAGTACTCGCAGAGAACGCTCGACTTCAACGGTGAAGTCAACATGACCCGGGGTATCGATGATATTGATGCGGGTATTGCGCCAGTGGCAGGTGGTTGCGGCGGAGGTGATGGTTATGCCACGCTCCTGCTCCTGCTCCATCCAGTCCATGGTCGCAGTACCCTCATGGGTCTCACCTATCTTGTAGTTGACGCCGGTATAGTAAAGGATACGCTCAGTGGTCGTAGTCTTACCAGCATCGATGTGAGCCATGATTCCGATATTTCTGGTTTTTTCAAGTGAATACTGTCTGGGCATAAAATACTCCTGTTCAGATTACCATCTGAAGTGTGCGAATGCCTTGTTGGAATCTGCCATCTTGTGGGTATCCTCACGCTTCTTGACGGAGGCACCGAGATTGTTGCATGCATCCATGATCTCGCCTGCGAGACGTTCCTTCATGGTCTTCTCGCCACGCTTGCGGGCGTAGCCGACGAGCCAACGAAGGCCGAGCGTCTGACGGCGGGCAGGTCTTACTTCGATAGGAACCTGGTAGGTAGCACCGCCGACACGGCGAGCCTTGACTTCCAGGCTGGGCATAATGTTGTTCATTGCCTCGGTGAAGGCCTCAAGGGGCTCCTTGCCGGTCTTCTCCTTGATGATGTCAAAAGCGTCATAAACGACCTTCTGAGCAACACCCTTTTTGCCGTCCAGCATAATAGCATTGATGAGCTTGGTCACCAGAACGCTATTGTACATAGGATCGGGTAAAATCTCTCTTTTGGGAACATTACCTCTTCTGGGCACTTTGCTTCCCTCCTTCATTAAAAAATGACTTCACAGGTACTCGGAAAGACTTCTCGCTTTCCGTCTGCGCCCCGAGGTTATCAATATTATGATAAACAACAGGGCAAAATTTTTGCTGTTGGTTGATTACTTCTTCGAGGCCTTGGGTCTCTTTGCACCGTACTTACTGCGGGCCTGCATACGACCGGAAACACCCTGTGCATCGAGGGTACCACGGATGATGTGGTAACGGACACCGGGGAGGTCCTTTACACGACCGCCGCGGATCATGACGACGCTGTGCTCCTGAAGGTTGTGGCCGATACCGGGAATGTAAGCGGTAACTTCGTAGCCATTGGTCAGGCGGACACGGGCAATTTTACGCAGAGCGGAGTTCGGCTTCTTAGGAGTAGAGGTACGGACTGCGGTGCAGACGCCTCTCTTCTGAGGTGCGCTCAGGTCGGTCTCACGATTCTTCAGGGTGTTCAGGCCCTTCTGCATTGCGGGAGAATTGGACTTGTAGGTGACCTTCTCTCTGCCTTTTCTTACCAGCTGGTTAAAGGTAGGCAATTTTCATTTCTCCTTTCTTCAAAAATTTCCTTGAATATCAAGGATTTTCGGTGGGTCAGCCCCTTTTGGGCATAGTGACCCCACACAGATTGATATTTTAGCAAATTACACAAATTTAGTCAAGAATTTTTTACACAAAATACAGTTTTCATTTTCGCTTTTTCTTGTCTAAATGCTGAAACTGCCGCATATGGGCGGCAGTTTCATGCTTTGCGTCACTCTTCGGCATGCGGAAGGTCTTCTACGAACAAACGCAGGTAGAGTGCATTTTCTAGTCTGTACCAAATGATGTCGTCGGCCGATGAGTACAGATACACCTCGTCACCGAAGACGATGTGCATTGGTCCGTCGTTTGTCGTTATGTCAACCATTAGAGTGCTCTCATCCTCTGTGATATTTGCCGGAGCGAAGCATCGCTTGGCTGTAACCTCGGCAAACAGTTCATTGATGTCTTCTATCCACTTCCCCTTCAGATCAATGTGGTCATAGCTGCGAGTGACCGAGGCGTAGGTTATCTCGCCTGCGTCGATGGGATGAGCAGGTGCAAGGAAATACAGCGCTATTATCAGCAGCAGGCACACGGCGGCGGTTATCCAACCGGATAGTTTTTTCGACATAGCTATCCCTCCAATACATCTATAAATACATCGTACTATAATAGTTATCTCTATGCAAAGAAAATTTGTTCAGCGCCGCAAATTTTGCCATACTATACAATTAGTGGCTGCCGTAATTGGAGGTATTGACGGGCAAAAACTGCTGTACCCGTGGGTACAGCAGTTTTTAGTTTTATTAAAGTGCATTGGTGCGTCCGACAAGTGCAGACAGGTCAACAAAGCTCTCGGCTTCGTCGGCTGCCGTTTCGTCGGTCTTTTCCTCGAACTCACGGTACATTGCAAGACCGCTGCCTGCGGGGATGAGCTTGCCGATGATGACATTCTCCTTGAGGCCGACGAGGTGGTCGACCTTACCCTTGATTGCAGCCTCGGTAAGAACCTTGGTGGTCTCCTGGAAGGAGGCTGCCGACAGGAAGCTTTCCGTTGCAAGGGATGCCTTGGTGATACCCATGAGAAGCTGGGTGTAGGTCGCCTTGGTAAGGCCCTCCTCACCTGCCGCAATGCGCTCGTCGATCTTGCGGTTTGCTGCCTTGAGCTCGCCGATATCGACCGTTGCGCCGCTGAGCAGGTCGGTGCTGCCGGACTCCTCGATTCTGACCTTGCGCATCATCTGGCGGACGATGATCTCGATATGTTTATCGTTGATATCAACGCCCTGCTGACGGTAGACCTTCTGGACTTCCTGGATGATGTAGTTGCGGACGCCGGGACGGCCGAACTCATCATCGTCTATGCCTCTGATGCGCAGAACATCATGCGGGCTGAGTGCGCCGCTTGTGAGCTCCTGACCCTTGTCGACATGGTCGCCGTTCTTGACGAGAATGCCTGCGGAGTGAGGAACGGTGTATACCTTGGTATCGCTCTCGTCCTCGTTGATAACGCTTATTGCAAACAGTGCGCCCTTCTTTGTTTCCTCTATGCTGACAGTGCCGGAGATCTCGGAAAGGACAGCCATCTTCTTGGGCTTGCGTGCCTCGAACAGCTCTTCGACACGGGGCAGACCCTGTGTGATATCGTCACCTGCGACACCGCCGGTATGGAAGGTACGCATGGTAAGCTGAGTACCGGGTTCGCCGATGGACTGAGCTGCGATAACGCCGACGGCCTCGCCTGCGTTGACGGGCTTGCCGATAGCAAGGTTGATGCCATAGCACTTCGCACAGACGCCGGTGCGAGCTTCGCAGGACAGGACGCTGCGGATCTTGACGGCCTTGATGCCGTGTGCTTCCAGAACTTCCGCATCCTCGGGCATGAGCATATGGTCGGTATCGAACAGCACCTCGCCGGTTGCGGGATCGCAAACGGGAACTGCCGGGAAGCGGCCGTGGATGCTGGTGCCGAAGGACTGGACGACCTGTCCCTTGTCGACGACCTCGCTCATCCACACGCCCTCGGTAGTGCCGCAGTCGGGCTCACGGATGATGACATCCTGGCAGACATCGACCATACGGCGGGTAAGGTAGCCGGAGTCAGCGGTACGAAGTGCGGTATCGGCAAGACCCTTTCGTGCGCCTCTGGAGGAAATGAAGTATTCCAGAACGGAAAGGCCTTCACGGAAGTTTGCTTTGATGGGGATCTCGATGGTCTTACCGGAGGTGTTAGCCATAAGGCCACGCATACCGGCAAGCTGACGGATCTGGTTCATGGAACCACGAGCGCCGGAGTTTGCCATCATGTAGATAGGATTGTAGGTATCAAGGCAGTTCTGAAGTGCGGCGGTAACATCCTTGGTGGTCTTTTCCCACTCGGAGACGACAAGGCGGTAACGCTCGTCATCGGTGATGAAGCCACGCTTGAACTGACGCTCGATCTTGATGACCTTCTCCTCGGTCTCGTGGATGAGGGTCTGCTTTGCCTCGGGGACGGTCATGTCGGCGATGGAGATCGTGATAGCGCCCTTTGTAGAGTACTTGTAGCCCATTGCCTTGATGCTGTCGAGAACTTCTGCGGAAATGGTGAAGCCGTGCTTCTTGATGCAGCGGTCAATGATGTTGCCCAGCTGCTTCTTGCCGACCTGGAAGCCGATCTCGTGGTCAAACATGGTCTTGGGATCGGTGCGGTCAACATAGCCCAGATCCTGCGGGATGTTCTCGTTGAAGATGATGCGGCCGACGGTGCTCTCGATAATTTTGGACTTCTCGACACCGTCGATAGTCTTGGTAACTCTTACGAGGATGGGGGCGTGCAGGCCGACCTCACCCTGACTGTATGCCATGACCGCCTCATTGGGGTCACGGTAGCAAAGCAGGGGCTTATAGGTAGGAGCGGTTTTGCCCTCGGCCTCGGCCTTCTCCTGTGCGGCAACGAAGTCGTCGCCGTCGACTATCTCACCCTTCATGTAATCGGTGTCGCCCGGCTCGTCGATGCGGACATTCTCTGCGCCCTTCTCTGCCTTGCCGATGCGCTTCATGGTAAGGTAGTAAGAGCCGAGGATCATATCCTGAGTCGGCACGGTTACGGGGTGGCCGTCCTGCGGACGCAGGAGGTTATTTGCCGAGAGCATGAGTATTCTCGCCTCGGCCTGTGCCTCTGCAGACAGAGGTACATGGATAGCCATCTGGTCGCCGTCGAAGTCGGCGTTATATGCGGTACATACCAGCGGGTGCAGCTTAAGAGCACGACCCTCAACCAAGATGGGCTCGAACGCCTGAATGCCCAGGCGGTGCAGCGTAGGTGCACGGTTGAGCAGCACCGGATGCTCCTTGATGACGACTTCGAGAGCGTCCCAAACCTCGGTGCGCTGCTTGTCGACCATCTTCTTTGCGGACTTGATGTTGTTTGCAACGCCGTCCTCAACGAGCTTCTTCATGACGAACGGACGGAACAGCTCGATAGCCATTTCCTTGGGAACGCCGCACTGATAAATCTTGAGGTCAGGACCGACAACGATAACGGAACGGCCGGAATAGTCAACACGCTTACCAAGCAGGTTCTGACGGAAGCGTCCCTGCTTGCCCTTGAGCATATCGGAAAGCGACTTGAGTGCACGGGAGTTTGCGCCGGTGACGGGACGGCCGCGGCGGCCGTTATCGATAAGTGCGTCAACTGCTTCCTGGAGCATGCGCTTTTCGTTGCGGACAATGATATCGGGTGCGTTGAGCTGGATAAGTCTCTTGAGACGGTTGTTGCGGTTAATAACTCTGCGGTACAGGTCGTTAAGGTCGCTGGTTGCGAAGCGGCCGCCGTCGAGCTGAACCATGGGGCGGATCTCGGGCGGGATAACAGGCAGAATGTCGATTATCATCCACTCGGGCTTATTGCCGCTCTGTCTGAACGCTTCGACGACCTCGAGGCGCTTGACGAGCTTTGCCTTTTTCTGACCGGAGGCGTTCTGCAACTCCTCGCGCAGCTCAGCCGAGAGCTTCTCGCAATCTATCTGCTGCAGGAGCTTCTTGATAGCCTCTGCGCCCATGCCTGCGTCAAAGTCGTCCTCGTACTTCTCACGCATATCACGGTACTCTTTTTCGGTGAGTATCTGACACTTTTCCAGCGGAGTGAAGCCGGGGTCGGTTACTATATAATTTGCAAAGTACAGAACCTTCTCGAGGATCCTCGGAGTGAGGTCGAGCAGCAGACCCATGCGGCTGGGTATGCCCTTGAAGTACCAGATGTGGGACACGGGAGCGGCAAGCTCGATGTGACCCATGCGCTCACGGCGCACCTTGCTCTTGGTGACCTCGACGCCGCAGCGGTCGCAGATTTTGCCCTTGTAGCGTATCTTCTTGTACTTGCCGCAGTGGCACTCCCAGTCCTTGGTCGGTCCGAAAATGCGCTCGCAGAACAGGCCGTCACGCTCGGGCTTAAGGGTACGGTAGTTGATGGTCTCGGGCTTGGTGACCTCGCCGGACGACCAGGAAAGGATCATTTCAGGGGAGGCAATGCCTATTTTGATGGCGTCAAACGGTGTGTAGCTCATTATTATTCATCCTCCTCGCTGTAATCGTCAGAATCGAAATTAAAATCTTCATCGTCCTGCTCGGGGATATCCTCGATGGTGTAACCCTCGGCGGTTATCTCGTCATCGTTCGTGAAGCTCTCGAACATTTCGTCCTTCACGCCGGGGATGAATTCATCCTCATCGTCGTCCTTGAGCTCTATCTCCTCGCCGTTCTTATCAAGGACACGGATATCAAGGCACAGAGACTGAAGCTCCTTGACGAGAACCTTGAACGACTCGGGAACGCCGGGCTGCGGGATGTTGTTGCCCTTGACAATGCTCTCGTAGGTGCGGACACGGCCGGTGACATCGTCGGACTTGACGGTGAGTATCTCCTGCAGGGTGTAAGCAGCGCCGTATGCTTCCAGCGCCCAAACCTCCATTTCGCCGAAGCGCTGGCCGCCGAACTGCGCCTTGCCGCCGAGAGGCTGCTGGGTAACAAGGCTGTAGGGGCCGGTGGAACGGGCATGGATCTTATCATCAACAAGGTGGTGCAGCTTAAGGAAGTAGACCCAGCCGACGGTGACATCGTTGTCAAACTTTTCGCCGGTGCGGCCGTCGTACAGCTCGCTCTTGCCGTCCTCACGCAGGCCGGCCTGACGCAGAGTGTCACGGATGGTCTTCTCGTTGGCGCCGTTGAAGATAGGCGTTGCGACCTTCCAGCCGAGAGCCTGTGCGGCATAGCCGAGGTGGACTTCCAAGACCTGACCGATATTCATACGGGACGGAACGCCCAGAGGATTAAGGACGATATCAAGCGGAGTGCCGTCGGGCAGATAAGGCATATCCTCACGGGGCAGGATACGGGAAACAACGCCCTTGTTGCCGTGGCGGCCGGCCATCTTGTCGCCGACGGATATCTTACGCTTCTGTGCAATGTAAACTCTTACGACTTCGTTTACGCCGGGGCTCATCTCGTCGCCGTTTTCACGGGTAAAGCGCTTAACATCAACGATGATGCCGCTCTCGCCGTGGGGGACTTTGAGTGAGGTGTCACGCACTTCTCTTGCCTTCTCGCCGAAGATCGCACGCAGCAGTCTTTCTTCGGCGGTGAGGTCGGTTTCGCCCTTCGGGGTGACCTTGCCGACAAGGATATCACCGGCACGGACTTCTGCGCCGACGGTGATGATACCGCGCTCGTCAAGATACTTGAGTGCATCGTCGCCGACACCGGGGATATCACGGGTGATCTCCTCGGGTCCGAGCTTGGTGTCTCGTGCGTCGCACTCGTACTCCTCGATATGGATGGAGGTGAACACATCGTCCATAACAAGGCGCTCGTTGATAAGGATAGCGTCCTCGTAGTTGTAGCCTTCCCAAGTCATGAAGCCGACAAGGATGTTCTTGCCGAGGGAAATCTCGCCCTGGCTGGTGCTCGGGCCATCGGCGATGACATCGCCTTCATGGACACGGTCGCCGAGAGAGACGATGGGACGCTGGTTTACGCAGGTGCCCTGGTTACTGCGGGCAAACTTTATAAGCTTGTAGTTCTTTATCTCGCCGCTGTCGTACTTAACGGTGACATTCTGAGCATCGGAGCGGACGATCTCGCCGTCACCCTCTGCGAGGACAACAACGCCGGAGTCGACAGCGCACTTGTGCTCGATACCGGTAGCAACGATAGGTGCCTGGGTGGTCATAAGGGGAACTGCCTGACGCTGCATGTTTGCGCCCATCAGAGCACGGTTTGCGTCGTCGTTTTCGAGGAAGGGGATCATTGCGGTCGCAATGGAGACCATCATGCGGGGGCTGATATCGATATAATCAACGCGCTCACGGTCGACCTCAATGATCTCGTCACGGTGACGGCAGGTGATACGCTTGTTTATAAGGCAGCCATTCTCGTCACGAGGCTCGGTCGCAGGAGCAACAATGTAGTTATCCTCAACATCTGCGGTCATATACTCGACCTCGTCGGTGACACGGCAGGTGCCCTTCTCGACCTTCTGGAAAGGTGCAACAAGGAAGCCGTACTCATTAGCACGGGCGTAGGATGCAAGGTAAGAGATAAGGCCGATGTTAGGACCTTCGGGGGTCTCGATGGGGCACAGGCGGCCATAGTGGCTGTAGTGTACATCTCGGACATCGAAGGACGCTCTTTCTCTGGAAAGACCGCCGGGGCCGAGAGCCGACATACGGCGCTTATGCGTAAGCTCGGACAGGGGGTTTGTCTGATCCATGAACTGGCTCAGCGGCGAGGAGCCGAAGAACTCCTTGATGGCTGCGGTCACGGGACGGATATTTATAAGGCTCTGCGGGGTGACGATGTCAAGATCCTGCAGGGTCATGCGCTCACGGATGACACGCTCCATGCGGGAAAAGCCGATACGGAACTGGTTCTGCAGGAGCTCGCCTACACAGCGGACACGGCGGTTGCCGAGGTGGTCGATATCGTCCTTGGTACCGATACCGTGGGCAAGGCAGTTGAGGTAGTTGACGGAAGCAAACATATCGTCGACAACGATGTGCTTAGGAATAAGAACATCGCTATTCTCGGCGATAGCAGCCTTGAGAGCCTCGCCCTCGTACTGCTCTAAAAGCTGTTTGAGGACGATACCTCTGACCTTCTCCTTGATGCCGAGCTCCATGGGGTCAAAGTCGACATAGTTATCAAGATGCACCATGCCGTTGGAGAACACGCGAACGGTCTTGCCATCGACATTGAGGTAAACCTCGTTTACATCGGCTCTGTCGATAAGCTCAGCCTTTTCACGGGAGATGACCTCGCCGGCGTCGGCGATTATCTCACCGGTGCGCTCGTCTGCAACGGGCATTGCAAGCTCAAAGCCGACGATGCGGCTGCGAAGCGCAAGCTTCTTGTTGAACTTGTAGCGGCCGACATTGGAAATGTCGTAACGGCGGCGGTCGAAGAACAGACCGTCAAGCAGGGACTCGGCGCTTTCCACCGTCGGGGGATCGCCGGGGCGCAGCTTTCTGTATATCTCGATAAGGCACTCGTCACGGCTGGTGGTGGTGTCCTTATCAAGAGTGTTTACGATGCGCTCGTCCTCGCCGAAGATCTCCTTGATGCGATCATTGGTGACGGCACCGACGATAGGATCGGGGGTGCAGGACAGCCAAGTCTCGGGCTTATCTGCATCGTACTTGCCCATTGCCTTGAGGAACCATGTGATGGGCAGCTTGCGGTTTTTATCGATGCGGACATAGAACACATCGTTTGCATCGGTCTCATACTCGAGCCATGCGCCGTGATAAGGGATGACGGTCGCAGCGTAGATGCTGGTCATGCTGCGATCGGTGGTCTTATCATAGTACACACCGGGGGAACGGACGATCTGCGAGACGATGACACGCTCAGCACCGTTAATGATGAAGGTGCCGCCTGCGGTCATGAGCGGGAAGTCGCCCATGAAGATCTCCTGCTCCTTGATCTCCTCGGTCTCGAGATTGCGCAGACGAACGCTGACCTTCAAGGGTGCGGCGTATGTTGCGTCTCTTGCCTTGCACTCTTCCTCGTTGTACTTGGGCTTTTCGTCCATGGAATAGTCAACGAAGCTGAGCTCGAGCTTACCGCTGTAGTCGGTGACCGCATCGGTATCTCTGAAAACTTCACGCAGGCCGGTCTCCAGAAACCACTTGTATGATTTCTTCTGGATCTCCAGCAGGTTGGGCATGTCCTGGATCTCTTCGTATCTTGCAAAGCTCTTTCTTAGAGTTTTGCCGTAGAGAACATCTTTTGGCATTCGTGCACACTCCTTAATTGAAATTGAGAACACCCGGCTAAGTTGTTTCTTTTGCTGAAGTCGGTGTTGTATTTGCTTTCGGATGATGATATATTGTACTCGTAAACAATGGGATGCCAGCGTTTACGGCACAAGATAACATAGCAAGTTATTCTATCATTGTATATATAGCTATGTCAAGAAATATTTTGTGAAATGTGGATTTTTCGGCGGTTGCTATAAGCTTCCGCCGTTTTTTTGTGAGATTTGACTGCTTATGAACACTTTTGTAATGATATCGATGCTGCTCATATTTGCGCTGGGGATGTTCCTGCTCTGGCGTGAGGGGCTTTTGAAAAACACCGCTCACCTCGTTTTTGCCTTTCTTTTTATGGCCGGTGCGGTCGTCATCCGATATTTTTTGCTTGATTTTGAAAGCGGCGACTATCAGACCTTCCTTGCACCGTGGACGGAGTTTTTCCGTGAGCACGGAGGGTTCAAGGCGCTGGGGCTGTCGGTCGGCAACTATAACCTGCCGTATCTGTATTTCCTTGCGCTTTTTTCCTATATTGATATAAGTGAGCTGTATCTGATAAAGCTTCTGTCTATCGTTTTCGATGTGCTGCTTGCGTGGGCGTGCATGAAGCTGTGCTCGCTGTTTACAAAAGGCCGCTTGCGGCTCATCGTCTGCTTTTTTGCCGTTGCGCTGTTCCCCACCGTTGTGCTCAACGGCGCATACTGGGCGCAGTGCGACAGTATCTATACCTTCTTTGCCGTGCTGTCGCTGTACCTTGCGCTGAGCGACAAGCCCGTGGGTGCGATGGTCACTATCACGGCATCGTTTGCTTTCAAGCTCCAAGCGGTGTTCGTGATGCCGATATTCTTTGTGCTGCTCGTTGCAAAGAAGATAAAGTTCAAGCATCTTTTCATTTTCCCCGCTGCGTACCTCGTCATGGTGCTGCCCGCCGTTATCGCAGGCAGGCCGCTTTGGGACACGCTGACTCTTTATTTCTCGCAGGCGGGCACGGTGGGCGATGCTATGAATTACAATGCTCCCTCCCTGACCTCGATGTTCCGGTGGGGTGAGAACACCGAGATGTGGTCGATGCTTCTCGTCATCGCCGCATTCGTGTTTATGTTCATCGTGTTCGCCGTGGCGATAGCATACCGCAAAAAGCTTGACAACCGTGTCATTTTCGGCATGGCGGTGCTTCTGGCTGTCGGCATACCGTTTCTGCTTCCGCATATGCACGACCGCTATTTCTTCACCGGCGGCATGATGTGCATCGTTCTCGCAGTTTCCGACCTGCGCTTTGCGGTCATGCCCATTCTCGCCGAGCTTGCGTCGCTGCACTGCTATTACGCATACTTTTCCCGATACTACCTTGTGCAGCCCCGCATCGGCGGTGAGCTGATGCTTGCGGTTTTGGCCCTTTCGGCCATTTATGTCGGCATTTATCTGAAAGGAAACCAAGAAAAAGATAAAATTTATCCTTGACAATCGCATTTTCTCTGTTATAATAACTCTTGCCCTTGATTGGGCTATGCGAGAGTGCTGGAACAGGTAGACAGGCACGTTTGAGGGGCGTGTGTCAACCGACGTGGGAGTTCAAGTCTCCTCTCTCGCACCATAATGTGGAGGCAAAAAAGATGTCTCCTGCGAAAAGCCCGAATATATCGGGCTTTTTTGCTGCCCAAACGGCGATTTTTCTCTGTACCAAAACACAGATGTAAAATCGCCGTTTTCCCTTTGTGGATAGACTTGAACTCCCGAAAAGTAAATATCAGATACACAGGCAGATAGAAAGCAAAAGTCTATCTGCCTTTTTTATTACCCTAAAAAGGAGAAATCAGATATGCTGTCCTTTTTTCTCTGTTGTGGGGTAAAAAGTGTGGCTTTTGCGCAAAGCCTCGTAAGAAGCAGTTGAGAAGCAGACGGATATATGCTATATTTTAATATGAAAAGGTATACCCAAGGGAAAACAAAAACGAATGAAGGCGAAATGGGGTCTGTTTATGACCGAACAGAAAAAGAATACTATCATAACAAGCGGCATCGCTGTGCTTGCCGTGATTCTGGCATATTGCTTCCGAATTGTAGGCAGGGGCAGCTTCTACACGATGCTGTTTTCCTATCTTCGCAGCTTTATCTATATTGGCATATTCGCTGCCTGGGGGCTCTCCGTCCGTCAGCGGATCGTGCAAAAGCAGGTGTGCAGGTTTATGACGGTCACCGCAGTGTTGCTTATCATATGGATGGTAGTCCGTTCGGCAAAGTATTTTATATTCTGGCAGCCGGATGCCGTCCGTTACCTGTGGTATCTGTTCTATCTGCCCATGCTGTTTGTGCCTATGCTGGCGCTGCTGATTGCCATGTCATTGGGAAAGCCGGACGAATACAAATTTCCCAAGGGAATGTCGGTTCTGTGGATCATCTCCGGCGTATTGCTTCTGCTCGTGCTCACAAATGACATGCACCAATTTGTATTTACCTTTCCAAAGGACGCCGCCGTGTGGACGGACAAAAACAACGGCTACTCGATAGGCTACTTCATTATTGTAGGCTGGCAGGTACTATGTGCCTTTGCCGCACTTGTAATTATGTTCTTCAAATGCCGCGTGCAAAAAGGAAGGCTCCACTTTCTGCCCATTGTTCCTATGCTGCTGACGATTGTTTACAGCGCACATTACTATGCGGGTGCGGATTGGCTGCACCACTTGTTCGGCGATATCGCCGCATTCCAAAGTGTGATGTATATTCTGACCTTTGAGTTTTGCATCGCCTGCGGATATATCCATTCAAACAGCCGTTATGTGGACTTGTTTGCCTCCTCTGTCGGCACATCGGCAGAGATCACCGACAAGGACTTTACCGTTCGGTATGCGGCTGTAAACACTGCGCCTATCTCAAAGGCAACGATGAAAAAAGCCGAGCAAAGCCCGGTCACGATGGGCGGCTTGACCGTTCACACCATGCCCGTTGACGGCGGCTATGCCGTATGGACAGAGGATGTGTCGGCTCTGCGTGACATCAAGGAGAACTCCGAGCTTCTTGCAGACGAGCTTGCCGACAGGAACGAAATACTCCGTTATGAATACAAGCGTGAAGCCAAGCGCCGCAAGGTGGAGGAACAAAACCGTCTGTATGACCTCCTGCGTTCCGCTACGCAGACGCAGATCGACCGCATTGCGGAGCTCACTAAGGAATACCGCCGAATCTCAGGCGCCGATCCCGACAGCGCCAAAACGCTCCTTGCCGAGATCGCCGTTCTGTGCAGCTATATTAAACGCCGCAAGCATCTGACGCTCCTTACCGACCGAGATATTAAAATAGCGGCAACGGAACTCCACCGAGCCTTCAATGAATCGCTCCAAACGCTGAAGCTGTTGGGCGTCCGCAGCTCGCTGTATGTGGACGAGTCTCTTTCCATGCTCTCCGGCAAAACGGCGACCGCTGTATTTGATTTTTATGAATCGGTTATTGAAGCCGACATTTTGAATTTAACAGGCATACAGGTAAGCCTCATAAAGGCAGACGGCTTGCGTTTGTCGCTGAATGTGTGCTGCAAAGCCGACCTTTCCGCTTTGGTAAGCGGAGACGGTATCCGCTGTGAAAAAGAGGATGACGAGGAATACCAGCGCCTTGTATTTGAAGCGAAAGAAGGTGACGGGAAATGAGTGCATTTTCTTCCCTTTCTGAATTCTGGCAGACCATGCTGCCGTTTATCATGCTTGTGGAGATCGTCCTTGAAATCGGGCTGTTTATGTATCAGCTTCTTCGCAGCAATAAGCCGGTGCGCAGCCTGCTGAGTCTGGCGGTTATGGCGGTGATGATCCCGCTGCTGTTCTCCGTTTCTCAGGCAGATCCCGATAATATCGGGGACGCATTTCTGCTGGGCGCACCGTGGCTGATATTTGCCGCTGCCATTTTCCTTGCGGCAGTTCACTTTGCCATTGCTCTGCCGAGGGAATACCGCCGTAAAAAGAACGAGCTCTCGCCGTTCTCCATTAAGGAAGCAACGGATAAGCTGCCTATGGGCATCTGCTTTGCCGACCCGAACGGCAGGATCATCCTGTGCAACAACCGTATGCGCAGGCTGTCCTTTGCCCTTTGCGGCCACGAGCTGCAAATCAAAAGCGATATGGAAAATGCCCTGAGCGTGCCGGACAGATCCGTAACCGTCAAGGATGATTGCTACATCCTGCCCGACAAGACCGTCTGGCAGTTTCGCACACAAAATATCACCGTGGAGGGCGATGACCGCTGGCAGCAGATAACGGCGCACAATGTAACCGAGCTGTATAACAGCTACCAAAAGCAAGAGGAAATAAATAAAGAACTGGCAGAAGTCAATCAAAAGCTCAGGAAGATGTACGCTCGCATGGAGGACGATGTCAAGGAGAAGGAAAGCCTTGACCTAAAGGTCTATATTCACGATACCATCGGGCGAAGCCTCCTGACCATCCGTGACATCATAGACAGCGGTGAGGACACCGAGCGAAAGCTTGAGGCGCTGCAAACTGCCATCGGTATGCTGGCAAGCAACCGTGTCACCTCTGTCAGCACAATGGACGAGGTAAAAAGAACCGCACAGCAGCTTGGCGTGGCTGTAAAAATCGACGGCTACCTGCCCCGTGATACCGCAGCCGAGGAGCTGACCGTTGCCGCCGCCAAGGAGTGCGTGACCAACTGCATCAAGCACGCAGACGGGAATGAGGTATATATCCGCATTGCCCAGTGCGGCGAACGCTATGATGTTACCATAACCAACAACGGCAAAATACCCACAGGGCCGATAAAGGAAGGCAGCGGCCTGTCAACGCTTCGTCGCAGTATTGAAAGCTCCGGCGGTGAAATGCATATTTCGCATAATCCGCGCTTTGCTCTTCTGATTACGATTCCCGCAAAGGAGATCAGCCTATGATAAACACCATACTTGTAGAGGATGATTTATACATCCAAAAGCACTTTGTCGATCGTCTTGCGGCAGACGGCGAGTTTCATCTTGTCGGCGTTTTCCGTGACGCCTTTGAAGCGGAAAAGCACTGCGACGCCACCGTAAAGCTCGTCCTTATGGATGTGCAGACGCAGCACAAGCATTCCGGTCTTGCCGCCGCAGAGCGCATCAAAAAGGCTTTTCCGCAAATCAAAATTGTTGTGGCTACCTCGCTTGTCGATCCCGAAGTTTTACAAAGAGCCAAATTAGGCGCAGCCGACAGCCTGTGGTATAAGGACCATGGCACAGAGGAATTGATGAGCGTGGTAAAGCGCACCCTGGCAGGCGAAAAGGTCTTTCCCGACACCGCACCGGCCATTGAAATGGAGGGTACGATGTCCGATGCCTTCTCGCCACGGCAGTTAGACATCCTGCGGCTTTATATAAAGGGCTTTACATATCAGGAAATTGCCGATAAGCTGGGCATCTCCAAAAACGGCGTTCGCTGGAATCTGGACGATATGGTTAAAAAGGGCGGCTTTGAAAGCAGAGAAGCACTGGTCGCAACCGCCATTGAAAACAAGCTCATGGTAACCACTTTAAAAGACGAATAAGAGAAACTGAACCCCTTGGCTGTACGGTCAAGGGGTTTTTTGCGCACAAAAGGTAAAAAACCTTTGAAAAATCGAGATTTTTCTTCTGTTACTGGCACAAGTGCCAGTGACAAGCGACAAAAAATCCGTAAAATAGATAATGTAAGATTAGGGTTGTGCTTTTATAAGGTGGTGATGAATGATGAAAAAAATCGTTCTGGACATTCAGAGCGATATCCATGCGCACACCATGGAGCGAATGCTGATGCAAAAATTGGACGATTGTCATGTTGTGATCTCCGAGTCGCCGGACGCAACCGCCGAGTGGTGCAAAACGCATCGACCGGATGTGCTTTTAATGGAGGTCAAGGCGTATTCGCCATGGATGTTCAAAGAACGAATGGCAATCCGTGACAAGGTGAAACGGAACACGGAAAACTGCCGTGTCATTCTCTTTGTGGATGACGACACAGACGGAGAGTTGACCGAAAAGGTACGGCAGGCAAAGCGCGAGGGTCTGATAGACGCTTTTCTCTTCGGTTCGGTATCCGAAAACTATTTTGCTTCGGTGATCGACAGTGTTTAAATCAGGCGACACAAAACATATAGACAAATCTTCAGAATAATTTTGATGGAGGAAATGATAGTATGACAAAAACGAAGACACGAAGTCGTATCGTCAGCATCCTGCTGGTGCTTATGATGCTACTGACAATGGTGCCCATCACCGCCGTGACGGCAAATGCGGCGGAATGGACGACTGTTAATTCCTATGAGGAATTGCAAACGGCAGTCAAAGCCAAGAAGGAATACATTAAGCTGGGTCGAGACATTGACACCACCAATTTCCATTACTCGGGCAGTGGTATTACCATAGATGAGTGGCTGACTTTCGAAGGTCAAACCTGTACCCTTGACCTGAACGGAAAGACCTTGACTCTGATAACCAAGATGAGAAATATGGGGACTTTCATGCGCGTATACAGTGGAAGTAACCTGACAATCAAGGACAGCAGCTCGACCAAAACCGGTGAAATCACATGTGACTTCGATGCTAACTTTTCCGGAGATAACAGCGCCTATATGATTCATGTGTCTGAATCCAGTTTGACACTGGAAGGCGGCACATTCCGCGCTACTTCCCATCCTTATGCAACCAGTTGCAATGCCATCCAGAGCATTGATAGCAATCTTACGATTAAGGATGGGGTAAAACTCATCCAGCCGGATTATTTTGATGGTGGTGGCGACTCTGTTGAAACTGGTAGTGGCTACGCTCTGCGTGCAGAACTTAATAAAGGCAACACCAGTAAGATCATCATCGACGGCGGCGAGTTTGACGGCTGTGTAAAACTGACCGGAAGTCAAGCCGAAAACGGATCTGTTCAAATCAACGGAGGCACCTTCAAGAAGGATGTGCAAGTGCTGTATAAAGCAGAGAAGAATAACTCTAATCCTGCTGTTGCAGTGAACGGCGGCACCTTTGAGGGCAATGTTTATTTCCAGGGCTGGCCTTGGAAAAAGAGCCTTTATATGCCGTATCGTTTGAATGGCGGAACCTTTTATGGCTCGTTAAACCTTTGCCAAGACTCTAATATGTACGCCAGTGATAATCCGAAAGAAAGCCTCAATATTGCTTTGGGATTGAACGAGTGCTTTGGCTACAGCGCAATTGCCAAGCATGACGGTGTCTTTACTGCTGGCAATATCCACAATGCTATCGATTGGGAAACACAAAGCTTACAATATTGGGTCAGATATAAAATGTTGCTGAAAGGCAGCAACACCAACCCCGTCCGAATCATCCCCAACGCATGGGGCATGAAGTCTGTCACACTGGACGGCAACCCCATCGACTACGCCAAGGACTGGAATGGCACCGTTGAGCGGATGGACAACAGCACGGCGCATACCCTCAAGTTCGAGTGGTATCCTCTGGCGCAGGAGCTGAAAGACGCAGGCTATACCTATCGAGCCAATTTCGATTGCTATACCGTCGGCTCTAACACCCCCACCACCAGCGTTCCCATCAGCGCCACCGCCACCGAATATAGCCATACCATTTCCGCAGGCGAAGCCCCGTCGCTCTATCCCTTTGATTTGCAGCTGAATCTGGATAAGAACGGCAGCTCCGTCGGCATCATGAGCAACGAGCATATCGTCAAGCTGGTGGTGAATCCCGCACCCGTGGTAACGGAGATCTCCAGTGCCCCCGTTCGGCTGAGCGCAGCGCTGACACCCGGAACTTCCGCTCCCAGCGCTACGGCTGTCGGCAGCGGCTATACCGTGGACAGCATCAAATGGTATACGGACAGTGGATGCAATACCCCGGCAAGCGCCTTCGTTGCAGGAACGAAATACTATGGCAAAATCGTACTGAAGCCCGCAGAGAACTATAAGTTCGCGGCTTCTGCAAGCGCACTGTTCTTCTGCGATGACCCCAACGAGAATTATTCTATTGTTGGCAGCTCTACTGTTGCAGAGAACGGTTCCTCTCTGACCCTTGTTGTGAAGGGAACGGCTGTTTCTGCTCTCAAGTGGGATAGCGTTGATAAAACTAACCAGACCTATACCATCGGGGATAGCGCGCTGATGCTCAATGCTAAGGCAGTGGGCGGCGACAGCAGCAAGCCCATCACCTATAAGCTGATTGCGAAAAAGGGCGGTACGGAAACGGTCAAGGCATCCGCAACCGTTGCGGCTTCCTCGACGGAAGGTTTCTCTGCTCCCCTCAGATTTACCGAAACAGGCAGCTATGAGTGCTGGTTCGAAGCCACGCGCGGCAATGTGACCATCACCAGCGACCACTTCACCGTAACGGTCAACGCCCCCGGGCTGTCCATTTCAAATCAGTCTGGCGATCTGACCGTAAAGCAGAACGCGACCGCACGCCTGTTTGTCAAGGCAGTGGGTCATGGTGTGAACTATCAGTGGCAGGTCAAGAATGGCGGCGCTTGGAACGCGATTTCCGGTGAAACAGCTTATGATTATGCCGCCCCCACGACCAATGTTGGCGAAAAGACCTACCGCTGCAAGGTTACGGACAAATATGGCGCAACCAAATACACTAATGAGATGACGGTTACAGTGACAGCGGTCGCTGATTCGTCCCTCACTCCGGCAATCCTTCTGGCAGCCGTCAATGGCGATGCGCCCGATCCTGCCAAACTGTGGCCGGATAAAGATGTAGAGCCTAACGGCTGGCTGGGTCTGAAAGCTGAGTACGATGTGACCGCCGGCGATACCTTCCACGGCGTTGCAACATTCTCTACGATCCCGACGGGCTTTAACATGAATGGTCATGACATTTACTATGACAGCTACAACAACATTCAAAAGACGCCTGTGCTTGGCACCATCAGCTATGAGTGGGAGGGAACTACAAAAAACCCGTGGGAGGCAACTTCGGGTGATTTCACCTCTTTGGGTACGGACGCTCATGCATCGTTCACGATTCCGAGTGGGGTTAATACCTACTATGTTAAACTGAGTGTTAAGAACACAGTCGGTACAGAAACCCAGATAAGCACCGTCTATATCACTTTCCATGTTTCTGCGGCTCATACGCATACCTACGCCTATGCACAGCTTAATAAAGACCAGCACACCAAGTATTGCACCGCTGGCGATGACAGCATCACGGAAACCCATACGATGGAAAATGGCGTGTGCAAGTACTGCGGTTATGCTCCCGCAAAGACCTATTCCGTCACCGTGACCGGCGGCAGTGCTAATCACAGCACAAATGTTGCCCCCGGCACAAAGGTTACTCTGACTGCGAACACCGCCCCCTCCGGGCAGGAGTTCGACAAATGGGTGGGTAATGTTACTGTCGCATCCGACAACACCTTCACCATGCCCAGCCATGATGTGACGGTGGCCGCTACCTATAAGCCTATCGCCCATACCCACGATACCGACGCACAGCCTTGGGTATATATGGACCCAGGTACGCATATCAAGACCTGCACAGCAGGCGACGATTTCAAGGTGGAGGCCCACGAGTTCACGCCTTGGACGGACAACGGAAACGGCACACACAGCCGCCACTGCACCGTCTGCAAGATGACGGACGGCTCCACCTACACCGAAACCGCCGAGCACACCTGGGTATGGGTAGTGGATCAGGAGGCAGCGCTGAATCAGCCCGGTAAGCAGCATGAGGAATGCACCGGCTGCCATGCTAAGCGCAACGAGAATACCGAGATCCCCGCCCTGCGGGATTACGCCGTTACCGTCACCGGCGGCACGGCAACCGTTGCCGCAGGCACACCCATCACCCGCGCCATGGAGGGCGTTGAGGTCACCGTTACGGCACAGGCTCCTGACGGTAAGCACTTCCTCAAGTGGGTCGTTAAGGCAGGCGGCGTAACATTGGCTAACGAGACCAGCGCCACCACCACCTTCATCATGCCCGCAAACGATGTAACAATCGAGGCGGAGTGCGCCGAAAATCCCGTTGAGTCGTATACGCTCACGGTTATTAAGGGCACGGCTTCCGTTGCCGCTGGCACCCCCATCACCGACAAGATCGAGCAGAACACCGTTGTGACCGTTAAGGCGGACGCACCGGAGACTGGCAAGGTCTTTGACAAGTGGGTCGTGCTGGAGGGCAATTTCACTCTGGCAGACGCCGCCAAGGCAACTACCACCTTCACCATGCCCGCAAACGATGTGAAGCTTGAGGCCACCTATAAGGATGCGACTTCCAGCCATACCCACAGCTACGGCACGGATTGGAAGTATGACGGCACCAATCACTGGCATGAGTGCCAGTGCGGCGACAAGGCCGATGTAGCGGCTCACAGTGCCAGCGAGTGGATCGTTGACACGGCAGCTACCGAAACTGCCGTCGGCGCTAAGCATAAGGAATGCACCGTCTGCAAGAAGGTGCTTGAAACCGCAACGATCCCCGCAACAGGCAGCACCCATACCCACAGCTACGGCGCAGATTGGATGTATGACGGCACCAATCACTGGCACGAGTGCAAGTGCGGCGACAAGGCCGATATTGCGGCTCACAGCGCCAGCGAGTGGATCGTTGACAAGGCAGCTACCGAAACCGCCGTCGGCGCAAAGCATAAGGAATGCACCGTCTGCAAGAAGGTGCTTGAAACCGCAACGATCCCCGCAACAGGCAGCACTCATACCCACAGCTACGGCACGGATTGGATGTATGACAGCACAAATCACTGGCACGAGTGCGAGTGCGGCGACGAGGCCGACACGGCAGCACACAACTTCCAGTGGGTGATCGACAAAGCCGCTACCAAGGAGGCCACCGGCATCAAGCACGAGGAATGCACCGTTTGCGGCGCCAAGCGCAGCGAGAACACGGTCATCGACAAGCTCCCCGACGGCGGCAACACAGGCAATACAGACAGCGGTGATAATAACACCGATAAGCCCGGAAAGGACGACTCCACCAAGTCTCCTCAGACCGGTGACAGCAGCAACCTCATTGGTTGGCTGGCTGCTCTGTTCGTCAGCGGCGGCGTTCTGACCGTGCTGGGTCTGAACAGCAAAAAGAGAAAGGAATCCGAGGCTGAATAAGCCTACGCTTCCGAAACCGAAATAACCTAAACACAATAGGCGGTGACGGATCATTCCGCCACCGCCTGTTTTTCTGAAAGCGGACTTGGCAGCAAGTCCCTTTCCGAAAGGCGGCAACCACGGCGTTGCCGCTTTTCGGAAGGGCTACAGGACACGAAGTGCCTGTGGGAGGACGCCCCCAATCGGCACCGGTCTGCCGATGCTTTTTGACTTCTTGGATGAAGTCATAATATTGAAGTAAAGTAAGGTGAAGCAATGCAGGATAACAGAATACCGCCGCAGGAAAGACCCATGACCGAGGCGGAAATGCTCCGCAGGCGTGAGCTGCGCCGTGCGGCGATCAAAAAGCATAAGCGGAGAAGGACGCTTTTGCTTACCGCCTGCGCCCTTGCGGCGGTGCTGCTCATAGCGGGCATCGTGCTGCTGTGCCGTAGCTGCGGCCGCAACGAGGGCATCTACGGAAGCTTTGCAATGTCCGACAAGAGCTGCGTCTATACCTTCCGTGAGGACGGCAGCGGAGAGCTGTGGCTCTCCGGCGCACCGTATAAATTCCGTTTCACGCTGTCCGGCAGGACGCTCTCTATCGACTTTGAAGCCGAGACACTGACCGACTGCGAGTACGAGGCGGCGTATACCGATACGGGGCTTGAGCTGACCGCAGGCAAGGGTACGGCGACACAGGGTGAGAAATTCACGCTGAACAGAGCAGAAAATAAGACCCATGCGGTCATGAAAGGACGGTGACGGCGATATGCCGCCTGAAAAGAGAATAGCCGACCGGACGGCAATCTCCGGCACAGTTTCAAGAGCGCTCAGCAAGTAAAAAACTTGCTGGGCGCTCTTTCTTTATGCCTTCGAGAAAAATCAGCCGATGGAATATGACGATACGCTCGTTCGGCAGATCATCGAATGCGTAGTGGTGGAATCAAAAGAGAAAATCAAGGTGGTCTTTATCGGCGGCACGAAAATCGAGATGACGCTGTAAACAGCCTTGAAAACAGAAACGGAGTGATGTAAAATGATCGTGACGAGTGTTCAAATCAAGACAGCGAAGACGCAAAAACATCTCTATTGTCTTATCTTCACAAAATGAGAACCTGTCGAAAGCGACAGGTTTTTTTTATTCTCGGGACGGTGAACAAGATGTATTTTGAATATGGCGAAACGGAGATAAACTACCTACGGCAAAAGGATAGGCGCCTGTGCGAGATCATCGACCGCATCGGGCATATCGAAAGAGCCGTGGATGCAGATCTGTTCTCCTCCGTTGTGCATCATATCATCGGTCAGCAAATATCCACAAAGGCGCAGGCGACTATTTGGCAGCGGATGCAGGACGCACTCGGTGAAGTGAACGCCGAGACTATCCTTTCCGCCGGTGTTTCCGAGCTTCAGGCACTGGGCATGACCTTCCGCAAAGCCGAGTATATAACTGACTTTGCCGAAAAGGTGCACACGGGCTCATTTGACTTGGATGCAGTCGAGCACATGAATGACGCCGACGCTATCCGTGAGCTGAGTGCCCTGAAGGGCATCGGCGTTTGGACGGCGGAGATGATACTGCTGTTTTGCCTGCAGCGCCCCGATGTGTTCAGCTACGATGACTTGGCCATACAGCGAGGTCTGCGCATGGTGTATCACCACCGCAATATTGACCGCAAGCTGTTCGAGAAATACCGCCGCCGCTTCAGCCCCTGTTGCAGCGTTGCAAGCCTGTATCTGTGGGCAGTCTCGGGCGGCGCTATCCCCGAAATGAAAGACTATAAACCGAAAACGAGGTAAACGCCATGACTTATACTCAGCAATATCCTTCCCCTTTGGGCGGGATTTTGCTTGCAGCCGACGATATCGGACTGACCGGCCTGTGGTTTGAAGGGCAGAAATTTTTTGCCGATGACCTGCCCGACGAACGCATTGAGCGTGAAACGCCGATACTCATTGATGCAAAGCGCTGGCTCGATGTGTATTTTTCGGGCAATGAGCCCGACTTCATGCCGCCGCTGCACCCTGTCGGCTCGGCATTCCGGCAGAAAGTGTGGGAGCTTCTTTTGCAGATACCCTACGGGCATACCGTGACCTACGGTGAGCTTACCCGGCAGCTTGCCGAGAAGCAAGGTCTTGCGCACATGTCCGCTCAGGCAGTAGGTGGTGCGGTCGGGCATAACAAGATTTCCGTCATCATCCCCTGTCACCGTGTCGTCGGCACGAACGGCAGTCTGACAGGCTACGCCGGCGGAATTGATAAGAAGCTCAAGCTCTTAGAGCTTGAGCAAGCCGACATGCAGGGCTTTTTCGTTCCATAAGCCAATGTTAAGATGCGTTGCTTGATGCAACGGTCGGCTTTGCGTACAATAGTGACAGCTTCAGGGAAAGGAAGTTGAATACTATGCTAAATGAAAACATCAAAAGGCTGCGCAAGGCAAAGGGGCTTTCGCAGGAGGAGCTTGCAGTCAAGCTCAATGTCGTGCGCCAGACCGTGTCAAAATGGGAGCAGGGCTTGTCCGTGCCGGATGCGGATCTGCTGATCAAGCTGTCGGAGGCCTTTGAAGCTCCCGTGAGCACCCTGCTCGGCGAAGCGCCGGAGGTAACGGAGGCAGACAGCCTCAAGGCGATAAGCGAAAAGTTAGAGGTCATCAATCTACAGCTTGCGCAGAAAAAGTGTTCAAAGCGCAGGGTGCTGCACTGGGTGTTCGTCACGCTTGCGGCGCTGATGGTCATCGGGTTTGCGGTGCTGCTTTGTGTCGGCAGCCCGTATCTCGGCTGGGACTGGTCCGACCCCGAGACAGCCGTTTTCGGTGCAGCGTTCCACGCATTTGAGTTCACCTTCGTCCGCCTCGCCCCCATCGTCCTCATCGGCAGCCTCATCGGTATCGCCCTGACGAACAAGAAAGACTAAACGCCCCGCTCGGGGCGTTTTTTATTGCAAACTTACTCGTTAAAGTATTATTCTAATTAAGTTAATCGGTCTTGCATTTTGAAAGGGCGCTTGAATATTAAAACCTGCAGGCGCACAAAATACCTCCGTAAACATTTTTACGGAGGTATTTTTGCTGTGAAAAAGAATATTCTTGTTTCCGCTGTGGCACTTGCACTGTGCAGCGTGCTATGCGGCGGGCTAATTGCTCCCGTCAGTGCCGAGAACACCGCTCCGATTGCCGAAAACTTCGAGTTCGAGACCTACAGGGGCGTGTCCTTCGGCGGTCAGTTAGCCGCCGTTGACCCCGACGGCGACACCCTCAGCTACGAGATAACCACAAAGCCCGTCAAGGGCAGCATCGACCTTGACGACGACGGAAGCTTCGTCTACACCCCCGCCGACGGCAAGCGCGGCAAGGACTACTTCGGCTACAAGGTCATTGACGCCGAGGGCAACCGCTCGCAGGAGGCGACGGTCATCATCAAGCTCGTTAAGTGCGACAGCGATGTCAGCTACATCGACATGGTCGGCAGCGGCAGCTTCCGCAGTGCGATGAAGCTTGCCGAGTGCGGCGCATTTGTAGGCAAATGCATTGGCGGCGAGTATTACTTTGAGCCCGAGCGCAGCCTCACAAGAGGCGAATTTCTGAGCCTTTGCCTTGAGGCAACTGGTACGGATCTGCTCTCGGGCGTTGTGAGCACCGGCTTTTCCGATGACGGCGATATCCCCTCGTGGCTGAAGTCTTATGTCTCGACCGCAGTCATGCAGGGCATCGTAAAGGGTGAGCTCACCGACAAGGGCAGCTGCTTCGGTGCAGACAAAGAGATAAGCCGTGCCGAGGCGATGGTCATACTCGACCGCACGCTCAGGCTCTCGGATGTGAGCTACCTCAAGGTCGGCGACACCGTTCCCACTTGGGCGGCGCAGTCGGCGGCTAATCTCACCGCCTGCGGCATTGCAAGCGCCGACGAGGCAACGGAGGATGCCCTCACCCGTGCCGAGGCTGCGGACATGCTCGCCGCCGCAATGGATCTTATCGAGGCAAGATGACAAAACGGAGTGCGATTGCACTCCGTTTATTTTTTGAGCTTTTCGCACAGGGCTTCGTCGGCCTGCGCCATAATGGTACTGTAATCGGTGTACACGACCTTGCCGGGCATTGAGCCGGACGGCTTGCGCACAAAGCGCACCATGGTGTAGTCAACGGCGGTCTTGCCGCCTTCCCTGCCCTGCGAATAGTAGGCAGCAATGGACGCTGCCTCGGCTATCGTCCGCTCGGGCGGCTGCAAACCGTCGCAGGATATGATGACATGGCTGCCGTGAACCTGCTTGGTGTGCAGCCAGATGTCGGTGCGGCGGGCAAGCTTCGTTGTGAGCTCATCATTTTGGCTATTGCTGCGGCCGACATAAATTTCAAAGCCGTCGGACGAGACAAAGCGCAGCGGTCCCTGTTTCTTGGATTTATCGGGCTTAGCGCCCTTTTGCTTTTTTAGGTAGCCGGTGTCGAAAAGCTCACGGCGGATATCGGCAAGGTCACGCTCGGTCTCGGCTCGATCTAACTCATCTAATACGCTGTTCAGATAATCAAGCTGCTTTTCGCCCTCGGCAACAAGCGCCGTGAGGTGTGCCTCGGCGGTCTTGAGCTTGGTATACTCCTTGAACATTGCAGCCGAGTTCTGCTGCGGCGTTTTGAGCGGGTCGAGCTTAATTACGACCGCCGGGCAGCCGTCGGTATAATAGTCCTCGACTGTCACGGAGCTGTCGCCGCGCTTGATGCGGTATAGATTTGCGGTCAGAAGCTCTGCATTTTTGCGTATCTCATCTCTGCCGTAGGTGCGCTCAAGCTCCTCGTGCTGGCTAACAAGCTTGCGCTTTATGCGGTCTCTGGCGGTTTTGACCGAGTGGGAAAGCTCCCGTGCTCTGCGGCGGCGGCGCTCCAGAAGCTCACGCTTTGAGTAGTAAGCGTCCAAAAGCTCGCAGAAGCTGTCGAGCGTCTGCTGCTCATACTCTGCGCCGTACTGCTTGAGCGGCATGAAGGAAAATTCGGCGGGCTTGCCGTCTTTTAACAGCAGCGTCGGGATGAACTCCCCTGCCCTGACGCTTTCAAGAAACGCCTCCACGGCATCCGGAAGGCAGCCGATGTCGTTAAATGCTCTATGCGCAAGCTCACGGCACACGAGCGGCGAAAGACCTGAAAAGCCGTCAAGCAGGCGCTTATCAAGCGGCTTTGAGGCATCTGAGGCGTTCAAAACAGTCTCTATCTGCGCCCTGTCGCAGTTAAACACAAGCGGCTTGCGCTGCTCGGGAGGTAATCTGTATATCATGCCCGGGAGCATGCGCCGCTCGGCATCACCGCCGTATTCCATGCGGCGCAGGCAGTCGATTATTCTGCCGTCAGCGCCGACGAGCACAAGGTTCGAGCTGCGTCCCATAAGCTCAACGGCAAGCTTCAAATTAACACTGTCGCCGAGTTCGTTGTGAGACATTATGTCAACCAAAAGCAAGCGCTCCCTGTTTGGCTGCGTGAGCTTTTCGATCCTCGCCCCGACAAGATATTTGCGCAGGAGCATGCAGAACATCGGCGGCTCTGCCGGATTTTCAAAGCTTTGCCGAGTGAGTGCTATCCTGCCGCTGCCCGCACCGGCATTGATGAGCAGCCGCAGGTTTTCGCCGTTGTTGCGCACGGAAAGCAGAATTTGCTCACGCTCGGGCTGCTGCACTTTGTCAATGCGTGCGCCCTCTAATTTGGGTCGAAGCTCCGACACGAGCGCCGAGATCATCACGGTATCAAGCGCCATGGCTGTCCTCCACGCAAATTGCGTACAGCTCGTTTATCCGCTCGGTCATGCCTTGCAGGTACAGCCAGCCGAACAGTGCCTCTAAGCCTGTTGCAGCATGATACTGGCCGATATCCGCTTTGTGCGGCACGGAGTTGACCTTGGCGTTGCGGCCACGCTTATATAGCGCAAGCTCGTCGGCGGTAAGGTGCGGCATGAGCCGCTCCATAGCGGCAGCCTGCGCAGGAGCGTTGACGATAGCGACGCACTTTTTGTGCAGCTCCGTCACCCTTTTATTGCCGTCAGAGCAAAGCATGGTGCGGGTCAGAAGCTCATACACACCGTCGCCGATGTGCGCAAGGCCGAGCATGCTTATATTGTTGATGTCACGAAGCTCCATTTTGGGGCAAAAGTAATCGTTCATATAGTCACCTATCGAAAAAGGGCGGTTTTATCCGCCCTTCTATTTTATTCGTCTTCGTCCGAATCCATCTCATCTGCAAACTCGAGCTGGGTCTGCAAGATCTCGGTCGGGGCGGTGCCCTGCGTGGTCTGCATTTCGAGCCACTGCTCACGGGTTATGATGATCTGGCGGGGCTTTGAGCCCTCAAACGGGCCTATGATGCCCATCTCCTCCATCTGGTCGATGATGCGTGCAGCTCTTGAGTAACCTAACTTGAGTCGGCGCTGGAGCATGGAGACGGAGGCCTGCTTGGTGTCGAAAATGACATCGACGGCCTGCGGCAGAAGCTCATCATAATCGGGCTTGTTTTCCGATGCGGGTACAAGCTCGCCGCCTTTACTGCCGGAGCTCTTGTCCTCGGCGGCTTTTTCGATCTGAGCTATGATATCCTCACTGTAATTTGCGGTGGACTGTTCTTTTATGAAGCTGACTATAGCGTCACGCTCCTCGTCGCTTACGAATGCGCCCTGAACACGCAGAGGCTTGCCGCAGCCGAGCGGAGCATACAGCATATCGCCCATGCCGATGAGCTTTTCTGCGCCGTTATTATCAAGAATGATGCGGCTTTCAAGTGCCGATGACACTGCAAAGGCAATGCGGCTGGGGATGTTTGCTTTCATAAGGCCGGTGATGACATCGGCGGAGGGACGCTGGGTCGCAATGACAAGGTGCATACCGGCTGCTCGTCCCATCTGAGCAACACGGCAGATGCTCTCCTCGACCTCCTTGGAGGCAACGAGCATAAGGTCTGCAAGCTCGTCGATGACGACAACTACATTCGGCATCTTGGGCTGGCCGTTTTCGACAAGGTGGTCGTTATACGCCGAAAGGCTGCGCACGCCAAGCTCGGAGAAGAGCCTGTAGCGCTTGAGCATCTCGGTGACTGCCCACTGGAGCGCTCCGGCGGCCTTCTTCGGATCGGTGACAACGGGGATGTACAGATGCGGGATGCCGTTATAAACGCCGAGCTCGACCATCTTGGGGTCTATCATGATGAGCTTGACATCCTCGGGGTTGGACTTATAAAGCAGGCTTATGATAAGCGAGTTCATGCACACCGACTTACCCGAGCCGGTCGTACCGGCGATGAGCAAATGCGGAAGCTTCGAGATATTGCCAACAACGGCATTGCCGCCGATATCCTTGCCGATGGCAAAGGTGAGGTCGGCCTTGGAGGTGAGGAACTTCGGTGAATCGATGATATCACGCAGGTAAACGGTGCTGATTATCTTATTTGGTACCTCGATGCCGACGGTGGAAATTTTATCGGGAATGGGCGCAATGCGCACGCTCACAACGCCGAGGGCAAGGGCGATATCGTCGGCAAGATTGGTTATCCTGCTCAGCTTTACGCCCTGCTCAAGTTCAAAATCGTACCTCGTGACCGTGGGGCCGTGAGTGGTCTCGGTGACGGAGGCGTTAACGCCGAAGCTGCGCAGTGCATTTTCAAGCCTCGTGCGGTTCATGTCAAGCTCCTCGTCGACATTTGCGGCGACGGAGTGACCCTTTTTGAGAAGATATATAGGCGGCTTTTCGTAAGAGCCGTCATCGTCCTTGGATTCGATCTCGCTTGCGACGGCAGCGGTCTCCGCCGCAACCTCGGCAGCGGACATTTTTTTCGGCGGATCCATGATCTCGGCAGCTTCGGTAGCGCCGCTGCCGCTGAGCTTAACGCCGGTGAGCGCTTCCGCCTCCTCGATGCTTATAGGCTCGACATCGGCGGTGTGGTCGATTTTGACCTCGGCTTTTTTATTCTTTTTGCCCGGTTTTTCGGTCTTTGCCTCCTCGGGCTTCTTTTCGAAGGTCGGCTCGTCATCAAGCGGAATATCTATCGCTCTGCGCTTTGCATTTTTGATGCGGCGCAGCTCCTCCTCATCCTGAACAGGCTGCTTTTTTGCAGGCTTTTCGGGCTCCGGCTCGGGTTCATACTCGGGATGCTCCCTGTTTCTTGCCCACTCGACGATTTTGCCTATCGTGATGCCGAAGGCGTTGAGCGCAAAGAACACGAACGAGACCACGAGAATTATCGCAGCGCCGTAGAAGCTGAACGCCTTCTGGAAGGCAAATGCCAGCAGGCCGCCGAAAACGCCGCCGCAGGTCATTGCCTTTCCGCCGGCATAAAGCCCGCCGAGTACCGCACCCACGCCCTTGAGATTTTCTACGATGACGGTCGAAAACATCAAATCGAGAAGCGCACCGAGAAGCAGCGGTATCAAAAATGCCGAGGTGGTCTTGAACGCAACGGGTCTTCCGTGGTGGAAACCCTGGATCACCGCAACAAGCACAAGAGCAGGCGCACACAGCCAAAAGCCGTAGCCGAACAGCCCCTTTAGGATCGAGCTTATCGCACCGACGATTATGCCGTCGCTGGAGAACACCGAGATACCCGTGAGTAGCGCCGCAAACGCAGAGACAATGGCCGCCACCTCACGGCGGATGGGCTGGGGCTGGGTCTTGGCGGCAGTCTTGGACTGCTGCTTGGACTTGGTTTGTCCGCTCCGTGCCGTGTTTTTAGTCGTGGTTTTCTTATTTTTGGTCTGTGCCATTACTAAGCTATCCCTGCCTTTATCAGAATATCATGGAAAGAATTATCGTGAGTGCGCCGACTATCCAGCAGTAGTAGGCAAAGCCGCCGAAGCGCTTGCTCTTCGCTATCATTTTGAGGAGTCCTATCGCCAGAACGCCGGACACCATTGCGGCAACCATGCCGAAAAGATACGCCGGTATGAGCGATGCATCTATGCCCGTCTTTATGGCCTTTATAAGCTCCAAAAGCGTTGCGCCCAAGACCGCCGGAATGCTCATCAGAAGCGAGAATTTAACGGCGTAGCCACGGTTCTGACCCGTTGCGATGCCTGCGGTTATCGTCGTTCCCGAGCGGGAAAGTCCCGGCAAGGTCGCAACGCACTGGCACAGGCCGATGATGAGCGCATCGGAAAAGCGCATATTTTTCTCGGTCTTTGTGCCCGGGGTCATCTTATCGGAAACCAGCAGCAGAAAGCCAGTGAGAATAAGCGCTATGCCGACGAACACAGTCGACTGCGAAAGCTCGCCTATGTAGTCGTTTATCGGCAGAATAAGCACCAAAGGCAGCGTTGCGGCAACGATGAGGAAAAACATTCTTGCCGCCGGATACTGCTTGGGTCTTCCGTCGGCAGTAACGGCCTTGCGGCCGGACAAAAGCGCCAGCACCTCGACGACCATAGCCTTTATATCACTCCAATACATGAAGCAGATGGCAACAAGCGTGCCGAAGTGCAGCAGGACATCGAAGAACATGTGTCCGCCCTCGATATCCGACATATTAAAAAGATTTTGGAGTATTGCAAGATGTCCCGAGCTGGATATCGGCAGAAACTCCGCAATGCCCTGAACAAGTCCTAAAATTATGGCTTCGCCAATGGTCATATCATTCGGCCTCCATACCCTTATGCGATATTATGTATACCTAACTTAGGTATTTTATCATATAATGTATAAAAGCACAATAGTAAAAAAAGACGGAATTATCCGTCTTTTTTCGTTTCATCGCAGGCTGAATGGAGATAATCCAGCGCATCGGAGAGTGTGCCGATGCTGTCTATGAGTCCGCAGCTGACCGCCTCTTCGCCGTAGATGACGCTGCCGACATCGTTTGCTATCTCATCGGTGGCGAGCATCAGTTCATTATAGCGCTCACGACTTATATTCGAGTGGCTTGTCACAAAGCCCACTATGCGCTCCTGTATGCGGGCAAAATAATTATAGGTCTGCGGCACACCGATGACAACGCCGTTTAAGCGCACGGGATGGATCGTCATTGCTGCCGACGGGGCTATGAAGCTGCGCTTTGCGGCTACTGCAAGCGGCACGCCGATAGAGTGCCCGCCGCCGAGAATGAGCGACACCGTGGGCTTTTTCATGCCCGCAATGAGCTCCGCTATGCCCAGTCCCGCTTCAACATCGCCGCCGACGGTGTTTAGCAGTATCAAAAGCCCCTTTATCTCCTCGGACTCCTCCACAGCGGCAAGCAGCGGCATCACATGCTCATACTTCGTTGTTTTCGTATCCTCGGGCATGACCTGATGCCCCTCCACCTGTCCGATTATCGTCAGACATTGTATCATTCCCTGCGGCGTTTGGGCAGTTACGCTGCCAAGCTCCTTTATCTCGTCCAAAAAAATCACCTCTGACTTAGCATAACCAAATCAGAGGTGAAAGTTTCATTTGATCTGACGGCTCATTCATTATAAGCAGCTAAAACACCCTTATAGGTCATGTAGCAGTCTAACTTTGACACGACCTCGAACGGTGCGTGCATGCTCAGGACGGGTACGCCCGCATCGATGGTGTCGATATTGCGGTTTGCCATGAACTTGGCTATCGTGCCGCCGCCGCCCTGATCGACCTTGCCGAGCTCGCTCAGCTGCCAGATAACGCCGTTTTCTGCAAACAGCCTGCGCAGGTGGGCGACCACCTCGGCGGAAGCGTCGCTTGTACCGGCCTTGCCTCTTGCGCCGGTGAATTTGCAGATGCCCATGCCGTAGTTAAGCTTGGAGTCGTTGCGCTTTTCCGAGACCTCCGGGAAGTTTGGGTCAAAGGCTGCGGTAACATCGGCCGACAGGCAGAAGCTGTTTTCAAAGCAGCGGCGCAGGCTCACGCCCTGCTGCTCACAAAGATCCTCCATGAAGCACTCAAAGGCGCTGCTCTGCATACCGCTCACACCGTCCGAGCCAGTCTCCTCTTTGTCGGCGAGGATACAGACGCAGGTCTTATTGGGGGTCTCAACATCGAAAATCGCATGCAGCTCTGCAAATGCGCACACACGGTCATCGTGGCCGTATCCGCCGATGAGCGAGCGGTCGAGGCCTATCTCACGCACCTCAAATGCGGGCACTGCGGTGAGCTCGGCAGACAGGAAATCCTCCTCGACGATACCGTAGCGGTCGTTGAGGATGCTCATTATGCTCAGCTTCACTCTGTCGCTGCCGGAGTCTGCATAAGGCACGCTGCCGATGAGGATATTCAGCCCTTCGCCGGTTATGCCTTCCTCCATGGTCTTTTTCATCTGATCCTTGCCGAGGTGCGGCAAGAGGTCCGTGATAACAAACTGGGGATCCTCCGGCTCACGGCCGATAGTGACATCGACGACCTCGCCGTTTTTGAGCGCAACAACGCCGTGCAGCTCGAGCGGGATCGTCACCCACTGGTACTTCTTGATACCGCCGTAGTAGTGGGTCTTGAAGTAGGCAAGCTCATCGGACTCGTACAGGGGGTTCTGCTTTAAGTCTATGCGGGGTGCATCGACATGAGCTCCCGCTATAACGCAGCCTTCGCTCAAAGGCTTTTTACCGATTACGGCGAGCATGAGAGCCTTGCCTCTGTTGTTGCGATAAATTTTTGTGCCGGGCTTGAGCTCCATACCGATCTTATACTCTACAAAGCCTGCCGATTCGGCCTGCGCTATTGCGAGCTTCACCGCCTCACGCTCGGTGCGTGCGGCATTGAGAAAGCTCATGTACTCAAGGCTGTAATCCTCGATGGCAATGCGCTCTGCGGTATCGATAAGGTCATAGCCGTTTTTCTGCTGATAGAATAATTGATTTCTGATTTCATCCATTTTTCAGTACTTCCTTGTAAAGATTTGTGCATTTATCGGCAAAGTCCCGCTCGGTCGTATCATTGTGCAGGACATAGTCACAGCTGTTTTCAAAAAATTCGTTCGGCTTCTGCGCTGCGATACGCTTACCGGCATACTCACGGCTTATGCCGTCACGCTTCATGATGCGCTGCACCCTCGTCTCGGTCTCGGCAACAATGCCTATGACCGCCTTGCATCGTTTGGCAAGGCCGCTTTCGATGAGTGCAATTGCATCGATTGCGGCAAGCTCTCCGCCGTTCATCGCAAAGTCGCACAGTCTGCGCTCGACCTCAAGCGATATATAGTGGTGCGTTATCTCGTTTAGAAGCTTCAAGTCCCGCTCCGAGCCAAACACGATGCCGCCCAAGCGTTTGCGGTCGAGCTTTCCGTCCGTCACCGATCCGGGAAACGCCGTTTCAATGGCATTTAAAAGCTTTTCGTCCGTTTCAAGAAGCTCGTGATACACGGCGTCGCAGTCAATTATCATCGCTCCCAGCGCTTCAAGCTGCCGCAGGGCTGTCGTTTTACCGCAGCCCGTGCCGCCGGTTATGCCGAGCACAGTGAGATCATCGGCAAGGGCTTTTCTTATCGTTTCCTCGGGCAGCGCCGCTTCACGCAGTATCTTATACGGAGTTTTGCTCATGTCAATGATGGTCGATTCCGTGCCGATGCCGCACTCGCCGCCGTCAATTACGGCGGAAATTTTGCCGTCGAAGTATTCAACGACCTTAGCGGCGTTCTTTGGGCTCGGCTCACCGGACGGATTTGCCGAGGGAGCTGCCAGCGGAAGCTGCGCCTTTTGCAGAAGCTCAAGCGTCAGCGGATGGTCGGGACAGCGCAGTGCAACGGTATCTCCGCCCGCTCGGACTATCTCCGGCACAATGGCTTTCGCCTCTAAAACTATCGTCAACGGTCCGGGCCAAAAGCGCTTTGCAAGCATTTTCGCCTGCTCGGGAACAGGCTCGCAGTAGCGCTCCATGCTGCCGCTGTCGGGTACCATGAGTGCAAGCGGTTTTATCTGCGGTCTGCCCTTGACCTCGTATATCTTCTCAACCGCTTCGGTGTCCAGGCCGTTGCCCGCAAGGCCGTACACCGTCTCGGTCGGCACGGCGACAAGCTTGCCGCTTTTTATGAGCGTGGACGCAAGTTCTATATCGTCTTTTATTATCGTTGTTTTCATATCCATTATGCCCGATTTTTGAGTTTTTCCGCCCGATCAGCCGTCACAAGTGCGTCTATTATCGGGTCAAGGTCGCCGTTTATGACATTTGCGATGTTGAAATTTCGTACATCACCGGTGAGCCTATGGTCGGTAACACGGTTCTGCGGGAAGTTATAGGTGCGCACTCTGTCGCTGCGATCGCCCGAGCCGACCTGACTTTTGCGCTCGGCCGCAATCGCCGCCTGCTGCTTTGCCTGCTCGGCCTCATAGAGCTTGGAGCGGAGTATCTTCATCGCTCTGTCCTTGTTTTTATACTGGCTGCGCTCGTCCTGGCACTCGACGACAACTCCGGTAGGCAGGTGCGTTATCCTTATTGCACTCTCGGTCTTGTTTACATGCTGGCCGCCTGCGCCTGATGAGCGGTAGGTGTCGATTTGCAGGTCGTTTGGGTTTATCTCAAATTCGACCTCCTCTGCCTCGGGGAGCACGGCAACGGTCGCCGCCGAGGTGTGTATCCTGCCGCCGGATTCCGTCTCCGGGACACGCTGCACACGGTGTCCGCCCGCTTCAAACTTGAGCCTTGAATACGCCCCCTCGCCCTCGACAACGAAGCTTATCTCCTTTATGCCGCCAAGCTCGGTCTCGTTCAGGTTCACGACATCTATCTTCCAACCCTTGCACTCGGCGTACATTGAGTACATGCGGAAAAGATCATAGGCAAACAGTGAGCTTTCCTCGCCGCCGACACCGCCGCGGATCTCCATAATGACATTGCGGCTGTCGTTCGGATCCTTGGGCAGAAGCAGTATCTTGAGCTTTTCCTCAAGCTCGCCCAGCTTCTGCTTTGCCTCGGAATATTCCTCCTGCGCAAGCTCCTTGAACTCGGGGTCGGACATAAGCTCCTGCGCATCCGTCATCTGCTTTCCGCAAGCACAATACTCACGGTAGCACTGCACAATGGGCTCAAGCTCCTTGAGCTCCTTGGCGCATTTTGTGTATGCCGACGGGTCTGCGAATATCTCGCCGCTTTCCATGCGCTGCTGGATCTCGTTATATTTATTGTCAAGTTGTTTTAACTTTTCGAGCATAGTCCACTCCACATTTATCGTGATATTTTATCATAGCACACTTTGGCGCACATGTAAATTATCTTAACTGCCAAAATGCAACCGCAGCGGCGGAAGCAGCGTTAAGTGAGTCAACACCGTGGGACATGGGTATCTTTACGGCGTAGTCGCTGTTCAAAACTGTCTTCTCGGAAAGTCCCCTGCCCTCGTTGCCGATGATGACGGCAAGCTTTTTCTCGCTGCAAAGTGCGGGGTCATCGATACTGACGGAATTATCCGTAAGCGCCATGGCGGCAGTCTTGAAGCCGAGTGCTTTAAGCTCTGCGGCGCTGTCTATGCGTGTCCACGGTATCTGAAATACCGTACCCATACTCACCCTGACCGCACGGCGGTACAGCGGGTCGCAACAGGTTCTGTCGACAAGCACAGCATCAAAGCCGAGTGCGGCGGCAGAGCGGAATATCGCCCCGACATTCGTGGGGTCGGCCAATCCCTCGAGCACCGCAACCCTGCGTGCGCTGCGGCAGATATCCGCAGCATCCGGAAGCACCGGACGGCGCATTGCGCACAGTACGCCGCGGGTGAGCTCAAAGCCGGTGAGCTCCGACAGCACCTCGCTGTCGCCGGTGTAGACCGGCGTATCGGCACAAGCGGCGATTATACCGGCAGCCTGACCGTTAATGTGCCGCCGCTCCATCAAAAACGCTATCGGCTCGCAGCCGAAATTTAGCGCATATTCTATGACTTTGGTGCTCTCGGCAATGAACATTCCCTTTTCGGGGTCTGATTTTTGCCTTAGCTGAGCTTCCGTCAGCCTTGCAAACGGCGCAAGCTCGGGTGCGGAAATGTCTTGTATCTCAATAATTTCAGCCATTTTGCACTCCTCTTTCGTTTTGCAGCCTGCGGAACATTTTCGCAAGCACGATCACGGCCGCAGCCGCAAGCACGACCTCTGCCACTAACTGGGCATATGCAAGGCCGTACAGTGGGAACAGCTTATCGAGCACGAACAGCGCCGGTATCTCAAGCATAAGCTTGCGCATGAGCGCAAATATAAGTGATTTGCCACCCATGCCGCAGGCCTGGAACACGCCGACTGCGACAAAATCGATGCACAGAAACGGCAGTGCAAGGCTCATGCCATGTAGGAAGCGAGCTCCGTAGGATATGACCTCCTGCTCGTTGAGAAACGCCGCAATGACGCTTCCCGAGCCGAGGTATAGCCCCGCCGCCAGAACTATGATTATTCCCAAGGAAATTTTCGTCGTGAATGTTATCGACTGCTTCATGCGCTTTATGTTTCCCGATGCATAGTTGTAGCTTATAAGCGGCATTATACCCTGCGAAATTCCCATGGCGCAGTACAGCGGCACCATGCTTATCTTGTTGGCAATGCCCATTGCCGCAACGGCGGCGGCACTGTTGTATGAAGCGGTGAAGTTGTTGAGAATTGTCATGCCCGTGACATTGAGCAAATTCTGTATCGATGCCGGAATGCCGACAACACATATATCCTTTGCAATGTCCTTGCGGAACGAGAACATACTCGGCTTTATGCAGACATAGGTCGTCTTGCGCTTGAGGTAGAGTATCACAAGGAAGTACACGCAGGCAAAGCAGTTTGCGATAAAGGTCGCAAGTCCCGCTCCGGCAGCCCCCATGTCAAGACCCCACGGCAGGATGAATATCGGGTCGAGTATGATATTTAGCACACAGCCGCTCATCATACCGACGCTGGCGTGCAGCGCCTCGCCCTCGGCACGCACAAGGTAGGATATGACGACATTCATTATAGCCGGAACGGCGCCGCAGGTGACAGTCCAGAAGAAATAGTCCGAGGTGGTCTGCCAAGTAGTTGCATCTGCGCCCAAAAGGCGCATGAGCGGCGTCTTCAGCACAGTGCAGCCAATGGCCATAATAACGCTGAAGATGAGCGCAGAATAAAAGCCGAAGGCGGAGCTGCGGTAGACCGTGTCGTAGTCACGACTGCCGAGAGCACGGCTCATTTTGCTCGATGTGCCGACGCCGAAGAGGTTGTTCACCGCATTGAACGCCAGCAGCACCGGCGCAACGAGCGTGACACCGGCGTTTTCCACGGCGTCGTTTAGTTCGCCGACAAAGAAGGTGTCGGCTAAGTTATACAGCACCATCACGAGCGTCGCAAGCACCGTCGGGATGCAAAGCTTGGCGACCGCAGTGGGCATCGGAGTTGATTCAAAAATTTCGGTTTTGTCTGTGTTTTTCATTTCTTTATCCTGTATTTTCCCATGATTTCAAGGGTTATTAGCTTCACAAACGCCTTTTGCGTGTTCTGCATGACCTGCTCCTCGCTCTCGACCTTGCCGTGCTCTATCCATGTTGAAAGTATGCCGACCATGGCCGAAGCTATGACACCCGAGAAGTAGTCAAACACCGTCTCGTCCTTGATATACGGGCGGAAGTATCGCTCCACCTGCTCGCTTCGGCGCAGACTCTCAACGAGAATGTCCGTGCGGTGTATTCTGACAATAGTCTCGAGCAGGGTCACATTCTCAAACCAGTAGTGGAACACCGCCACCCGAATCTCCTCGCCGGTCTCCTCGGCTCGTTTGAACGCTGCGTCAAAGTTGCGGTCGCACAGGAGCATCAGCACATCCTCGATGCGGTCAAAATTGCGGTAAAATGTCGAGCGGCTCACGGTAGACATCCGCTGGATATCGCTTATGGTTATCTGCTCAAACGGCGTTGTTTCCAAAAGCTCAAGCAGTGAAGAACATATGAGCTCGACCGATGCATAGGCACGCTTATCGTTCTTGATGTGGTACATTTCGCCCTCCGATGTTTCATTTCTTACGGTACTATTGTACCATAACTTTTTGTGTATTACAATATACGCATTACATGAAAGGAATGATTTTTATGAGCACCAACATCATTTATTGCTTTTCCGGCACGGGAAATTGCCTTGATTTTGCGAAAAATCTCGCTAAGGCTCTCGGGGACACCGACATTGTCATGATGCGTTCCCAGCCCGTTGTCACCGATGCCACGCAGGCAAAAAGAGTCGGCTTTGTTTTCCCCTGCCACGGCGGCGGTCTGCCCGGCGGAGTTGAGGAGTTTATGAAGAGCGTGAAGGTCAGCCCCGACGCTTATGTGTTCGGCATCAGCCAGTCGGCAAGCTACCTCGGCACGGGTCTTTATAAGCTCAACAAAATTCATTCCCTCAGCTACTGGAGGGGCGTTACCCATCAGTGCACCTGCATCTGGCTGTTCCCGCACACGCTGATGCTACCGCCCACGACCCCGAAGCTTGCGCAGAAGCGCAGCGAAAAGCTCGCCGCAAAGATTGCAAAGGAGATCCTCGCAGGCAAGGTCACCGAGAAGGAGCCGCCCTGCAATCCGTTTAATTCCGTCGAGAGCAAGGCTTGGCCGAAGCTCGCCGGCAAGAAGGCAAAGAAGCTCGCCGTCAATAAGGAAACATGCGCTTCCTGCGGACAGTGTGCAAAGCTGTGCCCCAAGGGCAACATCAAGTTTGTTGACGGTCATCCCACCTTCGGTACGGACTGCATCCAGTGCCTCGGCTGCCTGCAATACTGCCCGACCGAGTCGATTTATATGGGCAAGAAAACGCAGAAGCGTGAGCATTACCACAACCCCAACATCACCCCCGAAGAGCTCATGCAGACAGTTATACATATCGATTGATTTTGAATTGATGATACTGATAAACCTCAAAACCGGCGCACCGTTTGGTGCGCCGGTTTTGAGGTTTATCAGAATTTGCCGCTGCTGCCGCCGTGCATCGTGCCGGAAGATGACATATGGATGCCGCCGGAGGACGAGTTATCGTTGCTCTTCGGTCTCGGGGTGCGGGACATGGTGCGGTACAGGAACAGGTCGCTTCTGTCGGTTATCTGCATGCTGCCGTGCTTTACATAGTTCGATGCTGCCGCCTGGAAGCGCACGGTCTTGAGCTTTGAGCGCATTATCCCGACAATGAGGACGGCAATGAGAATGCCTGCAACTATCGAGACGAGTATCCATACCGGCGAGAGCCGCTCGCTCGGGATGGTGAAGTCCCTGTTATCATCATCGTCATAGTCATAATCGTCGTCAACGCCGCCACTTGTGATGATTCGGTCGCAAAGCTCAGCAAAACGCTCGAATGCGGCGGCATAGTCGCCGTCGGACAGGTAGGGCACTATCTCGTCTCCGATGTAATCGCAGTCGTTCTCGCTGAACACATCGATGGCTCGGCCGCAGGTGGATATCGCCCAGTCACGGTCGTCCATGGAGATAAACAGCATGATACCGTCCTTCTCGTCGCCGAAGCCGTAGCCGTAATACTCGTACAGCTCGTCGGCGCACTCGGTCGCCGTGTCGTAGCCCTGCAGGTCATCCGAGGTCATGACGACGACATCCATCTGCTGACGGCTGCTTATCTCATCGAGCATATCGGAAAGCGCCGATATCTCGTCATCGGTCAGAAGCTCCGCTCCGTCGGCGACACGGCTATGACTTGCAGTTGCCGCAAAGGCCGGCACGGCGCAGCTAAGGCTGAGCACGAAGGCAAACAGGAGTGCAAACAGTTTCTTTTTCATAGCCGCCCCCCTCACATCAAGCCCGTGCCGTGCAATAGGTTCACGACACCGTAGACTACAACGCTGAACACCGCCGAAAGGCCGGCTGTCCACCATGCCGCCGCAGCTTTGTCTACAGGCAGGTCGCCGACAAATTTGCCGGTCTGCCCGTTCATCGCAAAGGTGTATTTATTGCCGTTCCATGTGGTGTTCAAAAGCCACACAGGGTAAAGCGCATATTTTGCCTTGCCGTTATACAGCCGGATGTGGCTGCTGTCGGTCATGACGGTGTCATATCCGTGAACGGTCGAGGCAAAGGCTTCCTCGGTCGAGCGTTTGACACGCTCGTTTGCCCGCTCAACGCTCTGCTCGGCATCGACATCATATTTATCGGCTAAATATCCCGCCAAGTACGCCGTCTGAAAGTCGACGGCCTCGGAAAAATCAAACGGTTCTATGGATTCCATGAGGTCATCCGCCATCTTAAGCGAGCCGTCGACCGGCACATGCTCAAAGCCTATGCTGCCGCTGCGGCTGACGAGAAAATGGCTGGTCTCGGTGTAATCATACTCGCTGTCGCTCCATGCACGCATCCTTGTAGTGCGGTAGCGCACCTGCGCATCGGCATCGGTGTCAAACAGCCAGAACGGGACATAGATGCCCTTTATCTCATCGATGTGGTTTTCGTCCTTGAACGCCTTGGGCACAAGGCGCTTGCCGCTCAGGTGCTTTAATAATCCCGCCTTTGCCGCTTCCTTATCCAACTTAAACGGTATCACGATATCGGGCTTCAATGAGCCTGCGAGCTTTTCCATCATGACGACCGGGTTTCCGCAGAACGGACACGAGGTTGCCGCCGTGTTCTCGTCGCAGACTATCTCGCCGCCGCAGGAGGTGCAGACATACGAGCAAAGCCCGTCGGTCTCGCCGTCGTTCCATTCCTGTCCTGCCGTGGTCTCCCACTCCATCTCGTCCGGAGCTTCGGAAAGTCCCTCGTCGTAGCTTTTGAGTGTTTCCATGTCGAACTCGGTGTCGCAGTACGGACACTTCATCTTCTGCAGGCGGCTGTCGAACGCAATCGCACCGCCACAGCACGGGCACTTATATTCCTGCAAGGTTTGCATCAGGTCAACTCCTTTCAGGCAAAATTATCAGCCTACTATGTCGCCGTCGTCAAACGGGTCGCCGCACTCCGGGCAGAACTTCGGCGGTTTTGCGCCCTTTTCCGGCTCCCAGCCGCATTTGTCGCAGCGATACTGCGGTACGCCTGCGGGTTTCTTTGCACCGCATTCGGTACAGAATTTGCCTTTGTTGACCGCTCCGCAAGCGCACACCCAACCCTCGGAAACAGGCTTTTTTGCGCCGCACTCGGGGCAGAAGTTGCCGGTAGCCACAGCGCCGCAGGAGCATTTCCATGCACCCGCCGGTGCCGCCTGAGCTGACTGCTGCTGACCCATGGCGTAGAGGTTCTGAGCGTTCATGCCGCCTCCTGCGTTCATGGCCATGCCCATGCCCATGAAGCCGGTCATTGCACCCGAGCCGTTGGCTGCCGCCGCCTTCATTGCATCGGCCTGAGCGCCGACGAGCGTTGCCGCACCCATTGTTGGGTCACGCATGATGGCGGTGCGCTGAGCCTGCTTGATAAGCTCGGCATCGTCCTCGGGCAGAGTCACGGAGCCGAGAGCGATGCTCACGACCTTTAACCCGCGCAGTGCGCCCCATTTTTCGGAGAGCGCTGCGTTCATCGCATTTTCAAGCTCGGTGTTGTGTGTGACTATCTGATTGGGGCGTAGCTCAAGCTCCGAGAGCTTGCCGAAGGCCGGCTGAAGTGCGCTGATAAACTCGGTCTTGAGCTGGCTGTCAAGCTCATCCCGGGTATACTCCCGCTCGACATTGCCGCAGACATTGGTGTAGAAAAGCAGCGGGTCTGCGATCTTGTACGAATACACGCCCGAGCAGCGCACCGATACATCGATATCAAGGCCGATCTTGCTGTCAACAATGCGGAACGGGATCGGGTTTGGCGTGCCGAACTTATTGTCGATAAGCTCCTTGAGATTAAAGTAATACACACGCTGATCCTTGGCAGTGTCGCCGCCGTAGGTAAAGCGCTTGCCGATGGTCTTGAATGTTTCTTTTATGCTGCTGCCGAGGCTGCCGGAGAAAACGGACGGCTCGGTCGATGTATCGTATGTAAACTCGCCCGGCTCTGCGCAGACCTCGACGACCTTGCCCTGCTCGACAATGATCATGCACTGACCGTCGGCAACGGCAATGCCAGAGCCGTTGGAGATGATGTTGTCATTCCCCCTGGTGTTCGACGAGCGGCCGCTGGTACGCTTTTGCCCCTTTGTGACAAGCACATCCTTGGGTATCGCTTCGCAGTAGAAAAATTCCTTCCACTGGTCTGCCAATGTGCCGCCTACGGCACCGATGCCTGCTTTGATAAGTCCCATTGCATAGACTCCTTTCGGTTATATATGTTTGTTTGAATACGGATTTTTGTTTTCCTTGGGTGCGTCGGGCGTGCTGCCGCAGCGTCCCGCCCAGCCGATCACCGCCATCCATGCGATAAGATACAGCACCCACAGCCCCACGGCCGCAAAAGTGAGCCACAGCGGCCAGTCGAGCACATAGTGCAGGACTAAGAGAACCACCGCAGGTATGAGTCCCTCAAGGTTTAGGAGCATATTAAACACAAGGCAGACAAAGAAGCTGCCGCTTCGGCTCGTTCTGCGCATGATGCGCCCCCTTTCGCCGTCTCTCACCGTGATTATACACTATTTTGCACGCCGTGAAAAGCCTGCATTAACGATGTTATCACAAGTTTTACACATAAAAAATCCTGCACCGGAGTGCAGGATCAAAAGTACGGCTTGCATTTTTCACATTCCGTAATTTAGTAATTTAATATTCCGCAAAATAAAGCCAAGTCAAAATGACTTGGCTTTATTGGTACGCCCGACGGGATTCGAACCCACGACCTTCAGAGTCGGAGTCTGACACTCTATCCAGCTGAGCTACGGGCGCATTTGCCGATATATTATAGCAAAACCCTGGCCGGATGTAAAGAAGCTTTTGTCGTTTTCAGCTTAAAACTCAATTACGACGGGCTCGGCGTTAAACGAGCTTATGGTTGCCGTGCCGGACTTGAAGTACAGGACGACGCAGTTGCCGTCACCGGGGGTATACAAGCTTCTGAGCTCATTGTAGCTTTGGAGCATGTGCTCGCAGGCCTCTATGCTGTCGTCGGCGTAGAGCTCGCCTGCAACACGTATCCACTCGTCGTTTTTAAATGCGCAGATCTCCACCTTGGGGTTTGCCTCGACCTGCTTGAAGAACGCTTTTTTCTTGCCGGTCTGGATGCCGAGCTTCCCGTTATAGATATCGACGGTGCCGAACGGCCTTATTCTCGGCTGGTCTCCCTCGACCGTGGCGATGAAATATGTGCCTGCTTCCTTAAGGAAATCATATACTCTCTGCATGGTTTTTCCTCCTTGTTGAAAATATGTTATAATGATATAATTATATAGTCACCAGCTGAAATTTTCAAGCTTGAATTATCATGCAAACCGTGATACGCTTACTTCTGTTGCGAAAGGAGTGCGTCATGGAGATACGGGATCTATACGATGTCAACAGGCTTCCGACCGGACTTACCGGCGTTCGGGGTGAGAAGCCGCCGGAGGGCTGCTACCACACGGTCATACACATCTGCATTTTTAGCTCCGAGGGAAAGCTGCTCATTCAACAGCGCCAGCCGACCAAAGTAGGCTTCCCCGACATGTGGGATGTTACCTGCGGCGGCTGCTCGGTCGCAGGCGAGATGAGCCGTGACACTGCGCACCGTGAACTCATGGAAGAGCTCGGGCTTGACCTCAGCTTTGCCAACATCCGCCCAAACCTCACCGTTAATTTTGACAAGGGGTTTGACGACTTTTACCTCATAAACCGTGACATTGACCTTGCCTCGCTCACGCTTCAGACCGAGGAGGTGCAGGCAGTCAGGTGGGCATCATTAGACGAGATATTCGCTATGATAGACGACGGAAGCTTTATCCCCTTTTTCAAAAGCTTCATCCAGCTTCTGTTCGATATAAGAAGCAAGCCCGACTGCCTCAACATATAACACATATATAGACAGGAACAGACAATGGATAAAATAAAAAGCCGCAGCGCATATTGGGATAACATCAAGGGATTTCTCATATTTTTGGTAGTCTTTGCACACTGCCTATACGACCATCAGGACAAGGCCGCAATTGATGCCATCGTTAAAAGCATATATCTTTTTCACATGCCGGCATTCATTTTTGTGTCCGGCTTTTTCGGCAAAAGTGAGCGGGCGCACAGCGAAAAGAGCATCTTTGTGCTGCTGTTTGCCTACTTTATCTTCAACAGCATAACCGGCATTATCATGGGATGGACGGAATTTTTCGATCCGGAGTATTCATACTGGTACATACTCGCTCTGGTCATCTGGCGTCTTGCATCAAAATATGTCCCTAAAAGCCGAGCGAACCTCGTCATATCCATCGTCTTCGGTGTGGGTATAGGCTTTGTTCCGGTCATCACAAATGACTTTGCACTTTCTCGAGCCATTGCATTTTTCCCGTTTTACCTCGCCGGTCTCATAACGCCGAAGGAGCGGTTTGAGTCCAAGCCGAAAATGCCTGTCCGGGGGCTTATCGCCCTTGCAGCGTCGGTCGGCTTCGGATATCTGACGATACGGGTGCTGAATATTCAAAGCGAGGAGATGCTCATGGAAGCATACCTCGAGTCGGCAGAGTCGCTCACAAGGCTCTGCATGTTTGCCGCGGCATCGGCCGCAATAATTGCAATATTGGCGTTTGCGCCACAGCGCAAGATCCCGTTCCTGACCATGTTCGGCAGAAACTCGCTGTCGATATTCCTCATCCATAGGCTAATAACCCTCGTTTTCAGTGCCGGCATCGCCGAATACCGTGCAAGGGTCATGGTGCTCGCCTCCGTTTTGATGAGCTTTGCTATCTGCCTTGCTTTCGGCAACGATGCCGTGGGCAGGCTCATGAACGGCTATCTTGAGGATGGCGCAGAGCTAATTTTAAGGCGCAAAGACCCGCAGAAATGCAGCCGGAGGTATACGATCGCAGCCGTCTCCGCTATTATAGTTGCAGCGGCGATAGTTATAAACGGCGTAGTAAGCATGTAGTAAGCATATAGATATGTAAAACAGCAAAAACCGGAATGAAATCATTCCGGTTTTTCTTCGTCTACGGCCTCGTCTATTATCTCGTCGGGCTCCTGCTCGTGACCGGTGTAGCTCAGGGGCTTACCGGAGATGAGCTTGCGGTGGGAAATGCTTTTTGTTATACTGCCGGCTATGCCCTTTACGAGTGACTGTGCAGCCAAGTGCTTGCCGATTATCGCCGCAAGATCGGTATCGGGTGAAAGGTCGGAGACCGTGCCCTCCATGATGGCGAGCGAGCGCCAGAACATCGTCATCGATCTCGGCACCTTTATCCCGAAATCTCTTGAGATGCGGTAGAGGTCGGCGAAAATATCGACCGTGCTGCTCATATCCGCCATGCTGATGACCCTGTACTTATCAAGATAGGCACGCATACGCTCATAGTACGCTTCTTTGTCCATGTCCGGGTCATGCTCGCATATCTCAAGTACATTGTCGGCAAATTTCAGATAGTCGTTGCTGAAAATGGCTCTCATGCAGCTGGTCACGAGCTCGGCATCCTTTTCGGTGAGCCTGCCCATCATGCCGAGGTCGAGCCACACTATGCGTCCGTCCTGAACACGGATATTGCCCGGGTGGGGGTCGGCGTGGAAGAACCTGTCCTCGGCAAACTGCTTTATGTAGTTATTTATAAATTTCGTGCACACCTCGTGGACATTATAGCCCTGACGGCGCATTTCCTCTGTGTTATTAAGCTCAAAGCCGCCGATATACTCCATAACAAGTACATTTTTTGTTGTCAGCTCATCGTACACCCTCGGGCAATAGACATACTGCACGCCATCGTTATTGCGGCGGATGGTGCGGATATTCTCGGCCTCACGGAAAAAGTCCATCTCTTCCTGCGCAACGAGCCACATCTCGTCGATGCAGTCGCACAGGTTCATTACATTGTTGATGCTCTTGAACTTCACTATATCCAGCGCTTTTTTGATGAGCCTGACATCCCGCTCCATCTTGTCATATATATCGGGGCGCTGCACCTTCACAGCGACATGCGTGCCGTCGAGCAGTATCGCCTCGTGCACCTGCGCAATGGACGCTGCGCCCAAGGGAATGGGCAGAATGCGCTCGAACACGGCGTTCCACGGCTTGCCATACTCCTCGCTGATTATCTCCCTTATCTGGGCGGTGACGAGTGTGGAGGCGTCCGTTCTGAGGCTCTCGAGCTTCTTGCAATACTCCATGGGTATGATCTCGGGGTGCATCGACAGAAGCTGTCCTAACTTAACGAAGGTAGGTCCGAGCTCCTTGAGCATCTCGCAAAGCTTATCGGGGTCAAAGCCCTGCATCACCTTGTATTTGCTCATCACCTTAACTATTTCAAGCAGGCGTTTGGTATCGCCCGTCAGTCCCTGCGCTGCATTTGCCATTTCTTATTCCTTCAATCTATTTTAGTGTCTAATATATAGCATGTGTGCGTCACATTGCCGTCATCTGTGAACGACACGATGTTGTCCTGCACCGTCTGATAGCTGTCCGCCCGCACGGCGATGACCTCGGTGCTGTCCTTATCCCAAAGGTAGACGGCGTCCTCATAGCTTATCTCGCCGCTGCGAAGGCCCTCTCTGATTGACATGCTGACGCTTTCAAAGTTACACTTCTCGCCGCCCTCGAGAACTATTCTGCCAAGCTCCTTAGGCTGGATCGCCGGGTCGATGACAAAGCCCGCAAGGCGCTTGCCCTCGCCGCCGTCAAATGTCACGGCAGTGAAGTTGGCGGTCTCGTCCTTGATATCAATTCTAAGCGCCGTAGTCTTCACAAGATAAAGCTTACTGTCCCCGCACCAGACCCATGAGCAGCCGGTATGCTCCTGCTGCGGTTTTGCAAACTTCCCATGCTCGGCTCTGCACTCTATCTGCGCTTCGGCAGGCGTTTCGGCGTTGAGGCCATTCACCTGTAACACATACACAGGCGTTTTCGACCTTAGCTGCATGATGACGGCGAACACCACCGCAAGCACGGCAAGCGTTATCGCCGCAAAGGCAATATATGTTCTTTTGGCCGGGCTGCTTCCCTGCCGCCTCGCTTTTGCTGACACGGCGCACCTCCTGAAACATATTTAGTGCATTATACCAAGAAATTGTCGTTTTAACAAGAGGTAATGCCGTAAAGATGTAAGAAACGAGAATTCTTACAACGGCGTGAATCAAATCGGTGTCATTCAGGGCATAGAGCACAAGATAGGCGTATGGTCTGACCGGCTTACAGAGACCGAGAGCGACCTTTCGGCGCAGGAGTCTATCATTGCAGCTCCTTTTGCAAAGCAGGCGGAGCTTGATGCGAAAACTTCTATCATGCAAATTCCGGCCTTATTCAAGCATAAGGCAGTCAAGTTTGGTGATGTAAACATTGATATTGGCAGCGGCCGTTTCGACCTTGCAACAAACTATCTCGCCTCTATTGGTACAACGGTAAGTAAAAAAGCAGCCCACAGATGTGGACTGCTTTTTGGTGACCCGTACGGGAATCGAACCCATGTTACCGCCGTGAAAGGGCGGTGTCTTAACCGCTTGACCAACGGGCCTTATAAGAAAGGCGCAGGATTGCTGCGCCTTAATTTGGTAGCGGCACCTGGATTCGAACCGGGGACACTGCGGGTATGAACCGCATGCTCTAGCCAACTGAGCTATGCCGCCATTTATCAAATGAGCAATTGAGATTTTAGCAGACATAGACTAAGTTGTCAACAGCTTTTTTCATTTTTCTCAAAAAAACTTCACGAGGGCAGATATTTGGTCGGGTCAACACTGTTTCCGTCCTTTGACATGGCGATGTGAACATGGCTGCCCTGCCCCACCTCGCACAGTGCGGTAGCCCCGACAGAGCCTATGACATCGCCTGCACCGACGCTGTCACCCTGCTTCACGGTGGGCTTGTCGGCGAGATTTGAATAGGTGCTCTTTAAGCCGTTGCCGTGGTCGATGGTGACGGTCGTACCGTACAGGTCGTCCTGCGTGATGCTCTCGACCGTACCGTCGGAGGCTGCCCTTACGACCGTGCCCTTGTCGGCAAGTACATCGACGCCGTCGTGGGTGCGCCAATCCTTCATGGTGACATCGTAGGCAAGCGTCTCGACTGCGTACCGGCGCTCGATCTCGCCCTTTACAGGCCAGACCCATGCAGCGGGCTGCTCGTAGGTCTCGCTTGACTTCCATGTGCTGACCACGGCGCCGTTGTCCTCCTCTATATCGGTCTTTACATGGGGTGTGGGCGTGACTACGGGCGGGGTCGCTATCGGCTCGGTCGGATTTGAGAGCGAAAGCCCCGGGTCAAGTTCGGGCGCTTTGCCGCCGTCGGAGTTCAGAGCTATGCTGACCGCCGAGATGCCGATCACCGCTATACATAGTGCAAGGACTATGTAAAAGCCCTTACCTGCAAAAAACTTATCCGTCCTTTTGGATCTGCCGTTTTCCATACAGAAACCTCCTATATATCAGGTTGCTTCTATTTTTGACGGAAGTGTTTCGTATTATACATTTCATTGAAAAAAGACGGGATCAACGATCCCGTCTTTTTGAGCATTTTCCGCTGCATTTGGCGCAGTCGCCGCCGCAGCCTGCTCCGTTTTTTCTTATCGAGCGCAGCGCAAGCACGAGCCACACCACGAGTGCAAGTACAATTATGATTTCCATATCACAATATTATACCCGCTATCAGATACACTATGTATGCCGTGAGCCACGCAACGCAGCACTGGCTGACGACAACTCCTATGGTCTTGACGGTGCTGCCGAGTTCCCGCTTTATTGTTGATATTGCCGCAACGCACGGTGTATACAAAAGCGCAAACGTCAAAAAGCTGAGTGCGGAACGCATGGTGAACAGTCCCGCTATCGCTCCGGCGAGGGCATCGACGCTGACATTGAGCAGGACGCCGAGGGTGCTTATGACCGCTTCCTTTGCCATGAGACCGGTCACAAGGCTCGTGACGACACGCCAATCGGCAAAGCCGAGCGGCGCAAACACGGGTGCCATCCACATTCCGATGATGCTCAGCAGACTTGTCGTGCTGTCGGACGGGACGACATTCAGCTTTGCGTCAAAGTGCTGCAGGAACCATATGACGATGGTCGCAACAAAAATGATCGTAAAAGCACGGCGGATAAAGTCCCAAGCCTTTTCCCACATAAGAAGTAGCACGCTCTTGAGCGAGGGCATACGGTAGTTCGGAAGCTCCATGACAAACGGCACAGGATTGCCGGAAAAGGCGGTCTTATTGAGCACCATTGCGGCTATTATGCCGACGAGGATGCCGCCGAGGTACAAAAGTGTCATGACGAGTGCGCCGTTATTCGGGAAAAAGGCCGCAGTGAACACGGCGTAAATTGGTATCTTGGCAGAGCAGCTCATGAACGGAATAAGCAGCATCGTCATTTTGCGGTCGCGCTCGCTTGAAAGCGTCCTTGTCGCCATGATAGCCGGCACCGAGCAGCCGAAGCCTATGAGCATCGGCACAAAGCTGCGGCCGGATAGGCCGATCTTGCGCAGAAGCTTATCCATAACGAACGCCACTCGGGACATGTATCCCGTGTCCTCCAGAATGGCAAGGAAGAAAAACAGTACGACTATTATCGGCAGGAAGCTCAAAATGCTGCCGACACCGGCAAAAATACCGTCGATGACAAGGCTCTGCACCGTGGGGTTGAGCCCATATGCGGTCAGTGCATTGTCAACAAGCACCGTGAGCTTATCTATGCCCATGCCGAGAAGATCCGACAGCCGCTGCCCGACAACGCTGAAGGTCATCCAGAAGATAAACGCCATTATCGCAATGAACATGGGTATGGCAAGGTACTTATTCGTAAGCACCTTATCTATCTTCACGCTGCGCTGGGCTTCTCTGCTCTCCTGTGCCTTGACCACGCACTCGGAACACACGGCCTCGATAAAGCGGTAGCGCATATCGGCAAGAGCAGCGTTACGATCAAGGATGCTCTCGGTCTCCATTTCCACAACGGCATGCTCAATGAGCTCCAGCTCGTTTTCGCTGAGCTTGAGCGAGTTTATTATATCCTCATCCTGCTCGATGACACGGGTAGCAGCGAAGCGGGACGGAACGCCGATACGCTCGGCGTGATCCTCCACGACATGGCTGACCGTGTGTATGCACCTGTGCACGGGGCCTGCCGAGCAGAAGTCTATCCTGCGGGGCTTGAGCCTTGCCTGCGCCGTTTCGGACACGACACGCATGAGCTCGTCAACACCGTCATTTTTTGCAGCGGATATTGGCACAACTGGTATGCCGAGGCGCTCGGACAACTTGCTTATATCGACAGAGCCGTGGTTACCCAAAAGCTCATCCATCATATTAAGCGCCAGCACCATGGGCTTTCCCATCTCTATGAGCTGAAGCGTGAGATACAGGTTGCGCTCGATATTCGTTGCGTCGGCGATGTTTATTATCGCATCGGGCTTTTTGTCGATTATAAAATTGCGGGTGACCTTCTCCTCACCGGAATACGGACGGATGGAATAGATGCCGGGCAGGTCGACAAGGCTGTAATTTTTATACCCGATTATCTCGCCCATTTTATGCTCGACCGTCACGCCCGGGAAGTTGCCGACATGCTGATTTGAACCTGTCAGCTGGTTAAAAAGTGTGGTCTTACCGCAGTTCTGGTTACCTACAAGAGCTATTACCATGGTTTATACCTCCTTATTCGGGCGCACCTCGATCTTTGAGGCGTCGTCCTTGCGGATGGTCATGGTATATCCCCGGAGCGATATCTCAATAGGGTCGCCCAAGGGTGCAGTCTTGCGCACCGAGACCTCGGTGTGCGGTATAAGCCCCATGTCCAACAGGTGGCAGCGTAGGTTTCCCTCACCGCCGACCGATATGATAACGGCACTGTCGCCTATAGGCAGTTTGTCAAGTGTCATAATAATTCCCCCATCAATCTATTAAGATAGATTTTAAGTCACTGTCAGCACATTGTCAATAAAAAAGCAGAAAAGCCGAGCAGCTTTTCTGCTTTCTTAATATGTGTAGAATTATGCGCCGAGGTAGGCTTTCTTGACCTCTTCGTTTGTCAGAAGCTCAGAGCCGGCGCCGCTCATGGTGATGCGGCCGGTCTCCATGACATAGCCGATATCAGCGGTCTTGAGTGCCATGTTTGCGTTCTGCTCTATAAGAAGAACGGTCACGCCCTGCTTGTTTATCTCCTTTATGATATCGAAGATACCACGCACGATGATAGGTGCAAGGCCGAGCGACGGCTCATCCATCATGATGACCTTGGGGCGGCTCATGAGTGCTCTGCCGACCGCAAGCATCTGCTGCTCGCCGCCGGAGAGAGTGCCGCCTTCCTGCCACGAGCGCTCCTTGAGCCTTGGGAACAGGTCGTACACCCAGTTGAGATCGTCGGTCAGGTCGTCGTTTCTCAGATATGCGCCGATACGCAGGTTTTCCAAAACCGTGAGATCGGGGAATATCTTTCTGCCCTCCGGAACGAGCGTGATGCCCTTGGTGACGATAGCGGTCGGATCCTTGCCGGTGATATCGTCTCCTTCAAAGACTATGTTGCCGGAGGCGGGCTTGACTAAACCGGCTATGGCACGCAGGGTCGAGCTCTTGCCGGCACCGTTTGCGCCGATAAGAGTGATTATCTCGCCTGCGGGAACATCAAAGCTGATGCCCTTGACGGCCTCGATGCCGCCGTAATTGACCTTGAGGTCATTGATCTTCAGTATTGCTTCACTCATCTTCAACAACCCCCAAATATGCGTCTATGACATGCTGATCGTTCTGTACCTTGCTCGGGATGCCCTGGGCTATCTCCTTGCCGAAGTCGATGACATAGATATAATCGGAAATGTTCATGACAAGATCCATGTGATGCTCGATGAGGAATATCGTCAAATTATACTTATCACGGATCTCGGTTATAAACTGCGCAAGCTCCTGAGTTTCCTGCGGGTTCATACCGGCGGCAGGCTCGTCAAGAAGCAAAAGCTTGGGGTCGGCGGCAAGCGCTCTTGCTATCTCCAAACGGCGCTGGAGACCGTAGGGCAGGCTCGTCGCTATCTCGTCCTTGAACTTGTCAAGACCCTGCTCGACCAGAAGCGCCATAGTCTCGTCACGCATGCGCTGCTCCTCCTTGGCATTTGCACGGAAGGTGGCGGAGAACACATTCTGCTTGGCGTTCATGTGCTTTGCGATAAGGACATTTTCAAACACCGTCATGCTCTTCCAAAGTCTGATGTTCTGGAAGGTACGGGCGATACCCTTGTGGGTAATCTTGTCGGGCGTGTTGGCAACGACCTTGCCGAGGTACTTGTCGCCGTTTTCGCCCTTATAGTTTTTCTTCATCTTGCCCTGCGGGTGGTTACGGACGATGGGCTCGCCCATGAACTCTACAAGGCCGTTTGTCGGCTCGTAAACGCCGGTGATGCAGTTAAAGGCCGTGGTCTTGCCTGCGCCGTTAGGGCCGATGAGCGCAACAATCTTGCCCTCGGGGATGTCAAGCGACAGGTTGTTAACGGCAACGACACCGCCGAACTGCATGGTCACATTTTCAACATGGAGTACATTCTTTTCACTCATTTTGCCGCACCTCCTGCTTCGGCCTTGACCGCCTTAGCGGCTTTTTTGGCCTGTATCTTTCTGATAAGTCCGGCAAAGGAAAGTTCCTTATTGCCCATGATGCCCTTCGAGAAGAACAGCACGATTATCATGATAACGACGGAGAACACGACCTTGCGGAAGCCGTCACGGAAGAAGGAGACTTGGATACTTCCGATTGCGCCCGAGTCGAGGAAGCGAAGCCACCACTCGGAGCAGGCAATGTACAAAAATGCTGCGATGCAGCTGCCGGAAACAGAGCCTATGCCGCCGATAACGACGATGAGCAGTATCTCATAGGTCATCGAGGACATGAACGCCGAGGCCTGCACGGTGGTCTGGAACATTGCAAGCAGTGCGCCGCCGACACCGGCAAAGAAGCTGGAGATGACGAACGACAGCATCTTGTGCTTGAAAAGATTTACACCCATTGCCTCTGCCGCAACTTCATCATCGCGTATGGCCTTAAAAGCTCTGCCGTAGGAAGAGTTTATGAGCAGAACGATCATCGCAATTGATATCATTGCGATAAAGAACGGGAATATCGTGCCGAGCTTAAAAACGCTCGTGCCGAGCTGAATGTTCATGTCGCTGAACGCCGTGTACTTACGCAGCAGGTTAGATCCGTTTGTAATCTCGCCCAAGCTGTCCCACTGGAAAAACGCACGGATTATTTCCGCAAAGCCAAGGGTCGCAATGGCAAGATAGTCACTCTTGAGCCTGAGCACGGGGATGCCGATGAGTGCTGCAAATATCGCTGCAGCGATACCGGCGATGATGATGCAGATTATCGCACCGAGGAAGCTGCCGGCATTTACACCGAGGACATTGCCGATAGCCTCGGGAATGGAAAACTGGATAGCGCCGCCGTCAAAGTACTGATAAACCGAGGCGTGCTGCGCTGCGGGGATGGAGAAAATGGAGTATGCGTATGCGCCGATGAGCATGAAGCCCGCCTGACCGAGCGAAAACAGTCCGGTGAAGCCGTTGAGCAGGTTCATCGAAACGCAAAGAAGCGAATAAATTGCGCCCTTTCTGAGCACGGGGATGAGCATGAGCGTGAACTTGCTGGGCTTAATGAAGTTATCAAGCGCAAACAGCAGGATATATACGACTGCAAGGGCTATTATCGTCAGCCACATGCCCTGACGTTTTGCAAGCTCTTCCGGCGTTCTGAGGACTTTTTCTTTCTGCATGGTTTTGTTCATCATCCTCACCTCACACCTTATCCGTTGCCTTCTCGCCGAAGATGCCTGTAGGCTTGACGAGAAGAATGACTATAAGCAGAACGAAGGTAAATGCATCGGAGAACACGGTCCACTGCTGACCTACACCCTTGATGATATTCTCGCAGATACCTATTATAAACGCACCGATGACCGCACCGGGGATTGAGCCTATGCCGCCGAAAACGGCTGCGACGAAGGCTTTAAGGCCGGGCATTGCGCCTGAGGTGGGCACGACGGTCTGATAGTTTGAGAAATAAAGCAGCGAGCCGACAGCCGCAAGCAGACAGCCGATGACAAAGGTAAAGGATATAACGGAGTTTATCTTTATACCCATGAGCTGGCTTGTCTCAAAATCCTTTGCGACAGCACGCATCGCCATACCCATCTTGGTGTACTTTATAAGGAGTACGAGCGCAACGACGAGCACGAGCGTAAGTATCGGAGTTATGATGGTGACCATTTTGGTCGTTGCGCCCCATATCGTCACCGACTTTGTCAAAAACGGGATAACGGGGTACATGCGCGGCAGGCCGCCGGTAAAGTACAGTGCGCAGTTTTGCAGCAGGTACGACACGCCGATAGCCGAGATCATTACCGACATTCTCGGTGCGCTTCTGAGGGGCTTGTATGCCACCTTTTCTATCGCTACGCCCAAAGCTACAGTAAGAACGATAACGAGCACTATTGCCGCCCACATGGGCAGACCGCCCGCTATTGCGTATATCATGATAAGACCTGCGACCATGAACACATCGCCGTGGGCAAAGTTTATAAGTCTCAGTATGCCGTACACCATCGTATAGCCAATGGCGATAAGAGCGTACTGGCCGCCGACGGATATGCCCGAAAGCAGGTATTGCAGGTTATTGTGCAAAAACTCAATCATCTGAGGGCCTTCCTCTCTATTTACAGGAACGCATAAATCCGCTCCGGAAAATTATTTTAGGAGCGCATTTACACGATCCTTTATCTTGCCGTAAAATATCGGTATGGTGGGGACACATTTCTGTGTCCCCACCATATTTGAGCTTGATATAAGCCTTTTTAGAAGCTTACGCCTTCTGGACTGCTACGAAGTCCCAAACGCCCTTCTCGGAGTTTGCCTGCTTGATGAATGCAGAGTCACGTTTTGCGTCGCCGGTCTCGTTGAAGGAAATATCGCCCGAGATGCCGCTGTACTTAACATTGGGCAGAGCTGCCATGACGGCTGCGGGATCAGAGGAGTCCGCTGCCTTGATGGCCTCGACTGCTACCATGTATGCATCATAACCCATGACGGTGACTGCTGCGAGCATGTCGTTGCCGCCGTTATTGTCGATGCGCTTGGAGTCGGCGTTCATCCACTCCTTAATGCCCTTTTCGAACTCGGCATTGCCGCCTTCTGCGTAGAAGGTAGAAACATACAGCTCGCTGTTCTTGCCTACGGTTGCCTCGACGATGGTGTTGTTATCCCAAGTGTCGGAGCCGAGCAGAGGAATTTTGATGCCCTGTGCGTTTGCCTGCTCAACGATGAGCTGTGCGTACTGAATGGATACGGGAGCGAAGATGGCCTTTGCGCCTTCCTTCTTTGCGTTGTTCAGGTAAGAAGTGAAGTCGGAGTTATCCTTGGGGAAGGACTCGGTGATGACCTTGATGCCGAGCTTATCGGCAGCTTCCTTGAAGTAATTGATAAGGCCCTGGTCGTAGTCGTTGCCAAGCTCGCCGAGGCAGTAGACGGTGTCGGCCTTGAGCTGCTCTTTGGCGAAGTTTGCCTGAACGGTGCCCTGGAACGGGTCAAGGAAGCAGATACGGAAGTAGTGGCTGTTACCCTCGGTAACCTGAGGGTTGGTGCAGGTTACGCCGATTGCAGGGACACCTGCGTTCTTGAATGTATCGGATGCTGCGATAGCAACAGCGGAGCCGTAAGAGCCGAGAACGACGGATACGCCTTCGGAAATGATCTTGGTTGCTGCGGAAACAGCCTTCTCGGTATTGGACTCGTTATCGCCGTAAACGAGCTCTATCTTGTATTCCACGCCGCCGATGGTGACGGTGGGGCATACGGAATTGGCATATTCCATGCCAAGGATCTCCTGCTTGCCGCCTGCGCCGTTTGCGCCGGTCTGAGGCTCATAGACGCCGATCTTGATGACCTTCTCGTCCGAGCCGCCGCCGCATGCGCAAAGTGCGAACACCATGACGAATGCGAGGACAAGTGCTATGACTTTCTTCATTTTGGTTTCCTCCTAATTATACTCTCAACATCTCAGCTTTTGTCCGCACGGGGCGAACATTTGTCTTTTTGCTGATTACAGATTGCATTATAAACTACACTTAACAAAATTGCAATAGTTTTTTTGCACAAATATCCCCCTATTTAATGGCTATCTTAGGGCTTATTCTCCAATCTGCGCCGCCTCGGCGCTCCGCTTGGGCGGTATAGCCCAGCGAAAACAGGTCGTGAGCAGCGCTGCATACATTAAATATATGTCTTGCTCTGTCGTCTAACTCCTTGACGCTTGCGGGCTTTGTGATGACGGGAACGGACGATTTTGTGCTCATTTCCCTCAGGAGCGCACAGCCACGCTGTGTTGCGGCAAGCACCCTCGCATACGGCGGTATTTCCTGTGCATCCCCGGCTTTGACGCCGAGTGCTGCGCACATGGTCATGCGGCGGATGCGGCTAAGCGCATAGCGCTTTGATTTTGCGGCAGCCACAATGGCATCGACGGTAGTCTCCTCCCTCGCCGCTCTCGCAAGGCGGAAGTTTAATCCCTCGCCGGCGTCCGGCAGGGCGGCAAAAGCCGCATCGTCTATCATGCGCAGGCGTGATAAAACGGCAAGCTCGAGATTTTCGTCCAAAACAGGCCCACGGCCGAGCTTGTTTTCTCGCTGATACACCGCAAGCGCTCCATCCGGCACCGAGCCCGTGATATCGTCGCCGGAGGCTATGGTCCGGCGTATCTCCGACGCCGAGCGTGGGCCTATATCGCCGGTCCGGTCGTGTCCCGAGCCGAAGCGCTGGATCGTGATTGGCTTAATATGCAGGCTTTGGTCATAAAGCTGCTTTATATACTCCACTGCGAGGATGTTGTTCGGTGTTTCGAGCTGGCATGACAGCTCCCCCACCCTTTTGGCGGCGGCTCTCTGTCGGGCGGCGGCAAAGGATATGCCCTCGTCGTTACTCAGCTGTGTCTTTATATCGTTTACAAACAGCGGGTCGAGAAGCATCTCGGCAAGCCGCTCTAACGGTTCTGTCTCGCCGCATTCCGAGCCGAAGCTCAAATGCGTGACAACGCCGGTTGCCCCTAAAAGCCCCACTGCGCCGCGGGCAAAGCCCTCGGCCGAAGACAGCGTCCACGGCAGGGGAAGCTCAAGCACGAGGTCGACCCCGCAATTTATTGCTGCCTCCGCTCTTGCAAACTTTGAGTACACGGCGGCCTGCCCCCGCTGGATAAAGTCACCCGACATGACGCACACCACCGGGCAGTCCTCTCCCAGACTGCGTACGGTCTCGGTCAGGTGGTGCTCATGGCCGAAGTGAAATGGATTGTACTCCGCAACAACCCCGATAACGCCCAATTTTCCCGCCTCCTTAAAAAAATCTTGCTTTTTATGCAATTTGTATTAAAATAGGGTAGGTATATAACTATAATACAATTATATAGGTATTTTTACAATAAGAAAGGGATTTTGTAATGAAGATTCTTGTTATCAACGCAGGCAGCTCCTCTCTGAAGTACCAGCTTATCGACATGGAGACCGAGTCGGTCATGGCCAAGGGCCTTTGCGAGCGCATCGGTATCGACGGTCACCTCAAGCACAGCCCGCTGGTCGGCGGCAAGCCCGTTTTCAATGAGGACATTGCCCTGCCCACTCACGCTGAGGCTATTGCGGCAGTCATCGACAAGCTCACCAGCGCCGAGTACGGCGTCGTCGGCTCCATGAAGGAGATCGACGCTGTCGGCCACCGTGTCGTTCACGGCGGCGAGAAGTTTGCTTCCTCCGTTCTCATCACCGACGAGGTCATGAAGGCTCTTGAGGAGTGCACTCCCTTTGCTCCTCTGCACAATCCCGCAAATATCATCGGCATCAATGCCTGCCGTGATGTCATGGGCGATGTCCCCATGGTCGCAGTTTTCGACACCGCTTTCCATCAGACCATGCCCGGCAAGGCATATATGTACGCCATTCCCTATGAGTACTACCAGAACGACGGCATCCGCCGCTACGGCTTCCACGGCACCAGCCACCGCTATGTCTCCGGCCGCTGCGCTGAGCTCATGGGCAAGCCCATTGAGGAGCTCAAGATAGTCTCCTGCCACATGGGCAACGGCAGCTCCATTGCTGCTATCGATGGCGGCAAGTGCATCGACACCTCCATGGGCTTCACCCCGCTGGTTGGTCTGCCGATGGGCACCCGCTGCGGCGATCTGGATGCAGGCGTTATCCAGTTCATCATGAATAAGTACGGCATCAGCATCGACGAGATGCTCAACATCCTCAACAAGAAATCCGGCGTTCTCGGCGTTTCCGGCGTTTCCTCCGACTTCCGTGACCTCGACGAGGCAGCAGGAAAGGGCAACGACCGTGCTCAGCTCGCTCTGGATATGTTCCATTACTGGGTCGCAAAGGTCGCAGGCTCCTATGTTGCAGCCATGAACGGCGTTGACGCTATCGTGTTCACCGCAGGTGTCGGCGAGAACTCCAAGTCCTCCCGCAAGGCCATTGCAGAGTACTTCGGCTACCTCGGCGTTACCATCGACGATGAGGCAAACTCCAAGCGCGGCGAGGATATCATGATCTCCACCCCCGACTCCAAGGTCAAGGTTTTTGTCATCCCCACCAACGAGGAACTCGTTATTGCCCGTGATACCAAGGATATCGTCGGCTGATACATCATTTGAATATGGCAATGCCGCCCGATTTTCGGGCGGCATTTTTTGATGATATTAAAGCAGCGGTGCAACGGAGCGAAGGAAGCTGTCAAACAGCTCGCCGAGGAAGTTGGTTTTCATGTCGGACAGCTCGACCTTGCGGCATTTTTCCATAGTATCAAGGTCGTCCTTTTTGACCTGCTTTATCTCGGGATTATTATACATGAGCGTGCCGCATTCAAAGTGCAGGTACAGGCTGCGGTAATCCATGTTTATCGTGCCGACGACGCACAGCTTATCATCGCACACAAAGCTCTTTGCGTGGATGAAGCCGGGTGTGTACTCGTATATCTTAACTCCCGCTCTCAAGAGCGTCGGGTAGTATGAGCGTGTCAGGCGGTACACTAACTTTTTGTCCGGTATGCCCGGGGTTATCATGCGCACATCAACGCCTCGCTTCGCCGCCATGCACAAGGCGGTCTGAAGCTCGCTGTCGATGGCGAGATACGGTGTTGTTATATAAATGTAGTCCTTGGCCTGATACAGCATATCGGTGTACACGCTCTCCCCGACACTCTCGTTATCCAAGGGATTGTCGGAAAAACTCAGGACATAGCCGTCATCGGCGCTGCCGCATTCCTCGAACGAGTCGGGGATAAACTCTGCGTATCCGTCGCCGTCTTTGTTAAATGCGTTCCACATTTCAAGGAACATGAGTGTCAGATTGAACACGCCCGGACCCTTGAGCATCAGCCCCGTGTCCTTCCAATGTCCGAAACGCTCCTTTACATTTATATATTCATCCGAGATGTTTATGCCGCCGGTGAAGCCGACCTTGCCGTCGATGACGGTTATCTTGCGGTGGTCACGGTTATTCATAACTAAGCTGACGGCAGGCACGAAGCGGTTGAACGCCATTGTCCGTATGCCCCAGCCCTCAAGAGTTGCGTTGTAATTTGCGGGCAAGATGTCAATGCAGCCCATGTCGTCGTAAATTATGCGCACATCAACGCCTGCGGCTGCTTTGCGCTTTAGTATCTCAAGCACTCCGTCCCACATCTCGCCCGGGCGAATGATGAAATATTCAAGGAAGATGAATTTCTCCGCCTTTTCAAGCTCCGGCAGAAGGTCTGCGTACATTTCCTCACCTACACGGTAATACCGCACGGTCGTATTCTTCGCCGTTGGGTAGCCGGCTGAGCCTTCAAGGTATTTGAACAGTCCCGCCGCTCCTCCGTCAAGCTCGCCGGTGATGCTCTCCTGTGTGCCGAGATACTCCGCCGACTTTTCAAGCTGGGCACGCAGCATTTCACGCATATTCTTAGTTGGCCGCTTGTTGCCGAAAATGACATACATAAGGCCACCCAGGATCGGCAGCACAGCGATAAGCAATATCCAGCCTATCTTATACGATGGGTTCATATCGCTTTTTATCACAAACAAAATCGCAACAAGGCTCAGTATGCGCAGCACGGTCTGTATCGCTGGCAGGGAGTTGCCCAACTGCAGCAGCAGTGCCGCCAGCCATGCAACCTGTATTACGATCAGCAGAGCCGTCACAACGGTTCTGGAAAACACCTTTTTCAGAAGCTTGTTCATTTTGCGCTCCCTCCTTCACATCTCATTGTGATTATGCCATTTTTTCTTTTGTTTTTCAAGCATTTTTGTGCTTGACATTGCTGATTGGCAATGCTATACTGTTAAAGCCGCATTGAATGGGTCGGAAGCTCGGGATTTGCCCGACACCTATGAGAGCGAGACCTGAAGAAAGGATAGTTAAGTTCATGAAGCACGCTATAATCGAGACCGGCGGCAAGCAGTACCGTGTTGCCGAGGGTGACGTCATCTTCGTTGAGAAGCTTGATGTCGAGGCAGGCGAGTCTGTTAAGTTCGACCGTGTTCTGGCAGTCATCGACGAGGAAAACACCGTTTTCGGTGCTCCCGTTATCGAAGGCGCAAGCGTCTCCGCAAATGTCGTCAAGAACGGTAAGAGCAAGAAGGTTCGCGTTTATAAGATGAAGCCTAAAAAGGGCTACCGCAGAACTCAGGGCCACAGACAGCCCTATACCAAGGTTCAGATCGAAACCATCAACGCATAATTTATTCCGCTACTACTGATAATGGAGGTGTAACCTTAATGGCACATAAAAAAGGTATGGGTTCAACCAAGAACGGCCGTGACAGTGAGTCTAAGCGTCTTGGACCTAAGAGAGCAGATGGTCAGTTTGTTCTGGCCGGCAACATCCTTGTCAGACAGCGCGGAACTAAGATCCACCCGGGTACCAATGTTGGTAAGGGTAAGGACGACACCCTGTTCGCCCTCGTAGACGGCAAGGTAAAGTTCGAGCGCATGGGCAAGGACCGCAAAAAGGTCTCTGTTTACGAAGAAATCGCTCAGTAAATGAAGATTTGACAATGCCGGACTAAACTGTCCGGCATTGTTTTTACTAAATTTTAAGGAGGCACACTATGGCTTCTTTTGTTGATAAGGCAAGGATCACCGTTAGGGCGGGCAACGGCGGCAACGGCGCAATTGCGTTCCACCGTGAGAAGTATGTCGCAGCAGGCGGTCCCGATGGCGGCGACGGCGGCAGAGGCGGCGATGTTGTCTTTGTTGTTGATGATAATATGTCCACGCTGATGGACTTTAGATACAAGCGCAAATATGTCGCAGGCAATGGCATGGACGGTCAGGGCAAGCGCTGCTCCGGCAAGGACGGCGAGAGTCTGTACATCCGTGTCCCCCGCGGTACGCTCATCCGTGACACCGAGACCGGCGGCATTATGCACGATATGTCCGACGGAGAAAAGTTCGTTGTTGCCCGTGGCGGTAAGGGTGGCTGGGGCAACAAGCATTTTGCAACGCCCACCCGTCAGGTGCCCCGCTTTGCAAAGCCCGGTCTTCCCGGCGAGAGCCATGATATCACGCTTGAGCTCAAGCTGCTGGCGGATGTCGGTCTTGTGGGTTTTCCCAATGTCGGCAAATCAACGCTTCTGAGCGTTGTCAGCAAGGCGCATCCGAAGATAGCCAATTACCACTTCACCACCCTCTTCCCCAACCTCGGCGTCGTGTATGTCGACGAGGGGCGCTCGTTCGTTATGGCCGATATCCCGGGCATCATTGAAGGCGCTTCCGAGGGTGCGGGCTTGGGTCATGATTTCCTGCGGCATATCGACCGCTGCCGTCTGCTGATACATCTTGTTGATGTCTCCGGCAGCGAGGGTCGTGACCCCGTTGAGGACTTTGACACGATAAACGCCGAGTTGCACGAGTACAGCCCCGAGCTTGCGAGCCGTGCACAGATAGTCGCCGCAAATAAGTGCGACCTTCTCGGCGACGACCGTGAGAATATCGACAGACTGCGTGAGCATGTTGAGGCGCTGGGCTATGAGTTTTTCGAGATGAGCGCCGCAACGCATAACGGCACACACGAGCTTGTGAGCGTTGCCGCAGCCAAGCTTCAGGAGCTGCCGCCGGTCATCCGCTTTGAGGCCGACTATGTCCCGCCCGAGCCCGTGATCGACACATCCGAGCAACTCACCATCGAGCAGTTTGACGATGTTTGGGTCGTTGAGGGTGCGTGGATGCAGAGGCTTCTCGGCTCGATCAATTTTGATGACAACGAAAGCCGCATGTACTTTGACCGTGTCCTGCGTGAGTCCGGCGTGTTTGAGCGCATGGAGGCCATGGGTATCAAGGACGGCGACACCGTCAGCATCTACAACCTCGAGTTCGAGTATAGAGATTAACATCAGTTAGCTCCCGTATGTCAGTGCATACGGGAGTTTTTTGCCCCCAAGCGGAAAACAGCGGCAGGAGTTACCTGCCGCTGTTTCCGATGTTTCATATACCGGAGGTACACGGAGCCTGCAATGCAGACCTCTATTATATATATGTCCTCAAGCGGACATTTGGGGACACGGTTTTTAAAAAATTTTTTATTTTTTAAAAACCGTTGTCTGTAGCTTACACAGCCACAGGCCATGTTGGTCTGCGGCTGTGCGCTTTTGGTTAGTTGTGAGTATCTTCAATATTACACATTACTTAGCACGATACTGTACATACATAACTACATTTGAGACATTATCCTGTCCTGTCGGATCTGCGGTTGCTTCCTTTTCAACATCTCTATAGTAATAGTATACTCGGCCTCAACTCGAACCAGCAAAAGGGCTGTAGCTCAAAGTTGAATAAGTAAAACGGACAAAGCACGAAAGCTTTGTCCGTTTTATTATTGCCGCAGAAACGGAAAACAGCGGCAGGGGTTACCTGCCGCTGTTCCCGATGTTTCATATACCGGAGGTATACGGAGCCTGTAATGCAGGCCTCTATTATATACATGTCCGTAGACTTACATGTGGGGACACGGTTATGAAAAAATTTTTATATTTTTAGAATTTGCAATAGTGCCGTTAGGACTGTTTGGTCCGCCTTTAGTTCAAATTGCAGAGAGCACTGTGAGGATGTTGCGCCGAGTTGGTCGGACACTTCAGCCTTGCCGTTGGTAGTCATAGCGAAGTCTATGTATCCGTCGGTGTCATATCCCATGTCACAAAGGCGGAAGCTGCCGTTTAAGTCACGGCTGATCGGCTATGCAGCAACTTTCGGGAGGCATTTCAAAAATACACAGCCGCTCTCTGCCGTTATCCCACAAAACAGCGTCATTTCGTACGATCATGGCACTCCTACCTCGCCCATATAATAGCACACTCTGCAACATTTTGCAATATTTACGCAAAAAATCCGGCTTAACATGTGGTAAACCGGACTTTTTACTGCATTTCCTGCAGCAGCTCCTCGGCAGTCAAACCATAGAGTTTTGCAAGGGCAATAAGATTTGTCGTGCTGGGGTCGGACGCTCCGCTCTCCCACTTTGAGACGGCTTGGCGGCTCACGCCTATCGCCTCGGCCACGAACTCCTGCGTCATCTTGCACTCGGTGCGGTGCTTTTTGAGAACCTCGCCGAGCGATCTTGCGCTTTCGGATTTCTCACGCCTCACCGGCTCGGAGCGTATATACTTTCTCAGCGCCTTAATAAGCAGATAGATGAGGTAGCCTATAACTCCCCAAAATGCAGCAAATAGAATTATGACAAAAATCAGGTTGATCGAAAAATAATGCATGTGACCTGTCTCCTTTCTTGCTGCCAATATAGCATAAAAGGCCGGTTTACTCAACCAACTATTGCGCAACTTTTCGGTTGCGTGGCATTAAAGAGCTTCGCTTACCTGTCTGTACATTGCTTACACCATGCAGCGGCTGCTTGTTTATGTTTTGCCCATGTGCCGCATACACCCACGCCCGCAGGCACTTCACTTGCCGTAAGACAAACTTTACGCACGAAGTGTACTTAACCAATCCGAAAGAATCTACTTAGCTAAAAAAGCCAAGTCGAAAGACTTGGCTTTTTTGGTGGAGCATAGGGGGGTCGAACCCCTGACCTCCAGATTGCGAACCTGGCGCTCTACCAACTGAGCTAATACCCCATATTTGCCGATCATTGCTCGGCACTTTTGTATTATAGCACATTTTTCGTTTTTGTAAAGAAAATATTTGTTGATTATATGCCGCATTTGCGTTATAATATTTTAGCGGCTTTTGACAAGGCTGCACTAGTTGGGGAGCTAGCGGTGCCCTGTAACCTGCAATCCGCTACAGCAGGGATGAATTCCTTATTTAGGGTCTGTCATGTGTCGTCTGACTCCGGTAAGCAGCGTTGACGAGCCGGTCTCGCGCAACGGAAACCCGTGAACCATGTCAGGCGGGGAACCGAGCAGCATTAAGCGGTGCTTTTCGTGTGCCGTGAGGGTGCCGGTTCTGAGCCGGCTGCCGGCGTAACGGGCATATGGCATTTTCGAGGTCAGGTGTGCAGTCTTGTCAAGAGTCGTTTTTTATATCTACGAAAGGTTTGCGACGCCATGTATCAGGCTTTGTATCGGAAATGGAGACCCAAGACCTTTGACGAGGTCGTCGGGCAAAAACACATTACCGAAACGCTCAAAAACCAAATAATTACCGGCAGGCTGTCCCATGCGTACCTGTTTATCGGCACGAGGGGCACGGGCAAGACCACCTGCGCAAAAATTCTTGCCAAGGCGCTCAACTGCCAGCATCCCGAGAACGGCAACCCCTGCTGCAAGTGTCCCTCATGCCTCGGCATTGAGGACGGCAGCATTCTCGATGTTGTCGAGATAGACGCAGCGTCCAATAACGGTGTTGACAATGTCCGTCAGCTGCGTGAGGAGGCCGTGTTCTCCCCCGTTTCGGTCAAAAAGCGTGTGTATATCATCGATGAGGTGCACATGCTGTCAACGGCGGCATTCAACGCTCTGCTTAAAATTCTAGAAGAGCCACCCGAGCATTTGACATTCATATTGGCTACAACGGAGCTTAACAAGGTTCCTGCTACGATACTTTCCCGATGCCAGCGTCACAGTTTCAAGAGACTTGACAGCGAGGTCATAACCGCTCATCTTGAGCATGTTGCATCCTGCGAGGGGCTTAATCTTGAGCACGATGCCGCCGAGCTTATCGCCGGCCTTGCCGAGGGCGGTATGCGAGATGCGCTGTCGCTGCTCGACCAGTGCTCGGGCGCTGCGGATATCACGGTCGACTCCGTGTATTCGGCGATGGGTCTTGCGGGTAACCGGCGCACGGCAAAGCTGCTTGATTACACGGTAAAGCGCAACGCCGAGGCTGCACTGGAGCTTTTTGACGAGCTTTGGACGGACGGCAAAGACCCCGCAACGCTGTTGGGTGAACTCAACACACTTTTGCGTGACTGCATGATGCTCTCGGTCGCACCCCGTGCCGGAGCAAACCTGCTTTCAGGCAGATTTGACAAGGAGATACTCGCCGTCTTTTGCAAAAAACTCACCAAAGCAGAGCTTTTGTGCCGGATAAATACCGTTTCCGACTACCTTATTAAAATCAGAAGCGCACGAAGCCCGAGGCTTTGCGTTGAAATGTGCATTGTTGCGCTGTGCGATCCGAGCCTTACTGAGGGTCTTGACGAGCTCAGAGCCCGTGTATCGAGACTTGAGTATGATATGTCCAACGCACCGATGGCAAGATATACAGGCGATGACGAGGACTATGCTCCCGTGGAGGATATCCCCTACGACGAGCCGCCCGCAAGGCCGAGCGTCGAGTATGACGACGATGAGCTTGACGCTTCGCAGTTTGCCGAGTATCAGCCGGAGGACGACCTGCTTGACAAGGGCGTAAGCCCTGTTGACCTGAATCCCGACGCAGCGCCCGAGGCGAAGGATGCTCCGGTTGACAATGCGCTGCTGTGGGCGGAGATAATCGAAAAGGCTGAAAGCTCGCTTCCCATCGGGCTTATCCCCATTTTGTCCGACCCCACGCAGGCAAGGTGCGAGGTAAGCTACGACACGATGCATCTTTATGTAGTGCCCGGATTTTTCTACGGCATGATAAACAATCAGGATGTGCTGATGCGGCTGAGAGACGCTGCAAACGATGTGACCGGCCGCAGTCTCAAAATTCAGCTGAGTGAGCTTGTTGCGGGCGATAGCAAGCCGACACGCACAGTCGATGAGCTCAAGAAATTTAAAGAAGTCAGATTTATTTAATAGATTATTTTTCTACACATAGGAGGAACTAATTATGGCAAAAGGCGGATTCCGCGGCGGCATGGGCGGCGGTAACATGATGAAGCAGGCTCAGAAGATGCAGGAGGAATTCCTCAGGATGCAGCAGGAGCTTGAAAACACCGAGTTCTCCGCAACCGCAGGCGGCGGTGCAGTCAAGGCGACTATGGTCGGCACACGCTCGCTCAAGAGCATTGAGATATCCCCCGACGCAGTCGATCCCGATGATGTTGAAATGCTTCAGGACATGATCGTTGCAGCTGTCAACGAGGCTATTTCCAAGGCCGATGACGCCACCAACAAGGCAATGAGCAAGATCACCCCCATGGGCTTCCCGTTTTGATAAAATCGAGAGTATTAAAAAGGCGGACTGATGTTGAAAATCAGTCCGTCGTTTTTTGCGTCAGTATTCTTGTTATGATATAACCAATGGCTGCGCCGAGCATGTTGAGGATAAAATCCTCAACATCGCAAATACCGACCTTGAAAACAAGCTGCAACAGCTCGACTGCGATTATCACACATGCCGTCAGCAGAAAGAAGCTCTTTGCGTTTTTTAAGCGCTTGTCCAGCATCGGCAGAAGCACGCCCCACGGGAAGAACAGAGCGAGGTTGCCAAATAGATTCACGCAGAACGGCACGAGCACACGGTAGGAGATATACGGTGTTGTGTACAGTACATAGAAGCTGAAAAACGGGATAAAATTCGTGTTTTGCCGCACATATTCCGAAAACGGCATATCGCTTGCAGCGTGGCGCATGAACAGCAGCCACACGGCGGCGGCAAGGTACACGATAAGCCCAGTTATAAGTAATGTTTTTTTCTTTCTCATTTTCACTTTTCTACTCTTTTCATAATCAATCAATGGTATATTACTGCACTACCTTTAACAGAATCATATGAAAATCCATCATATACAGTTGCAAAAGCAATGGCGTAATTAGTTGTTGGGTAGCAATCATAGAAATAATACTCAAAGTATTTCCCTTCAAGTTTTGACTCCACCTCACGAGTTGCTACAATCTTGCCCTTACTCATGTTATAAAGTCCAATTTTCATAATCGTTGGTCTAATACAGGCACCATTAATAATGTTAGTATTTTTCTCATAATTTTCACCTTATAATCCTTCTATAAAAGTATTTAAAAACGCTCCCCGTTTCATTACTCTATAACGAAACAGGGAGCGTTTTTTGGACACTAATTTTCTGATATTTTTACGCTTTCCGCAATTTTTATGAGCTCCGGCTCATCTAGGTCGGCAGCTATGGTTATGAGGCAGCCGCCTTTTATAAATGAGAGCGTCTTTCGGGTGTAGTTAAACTCATTTTCGACCGGCACATAGACCGTTGCGGTCGTGCCGCCGACGGTGACCTCGTGGGAGGTGCACTCAACGGCGGACAGGAAGTCCGCAGAGGAGCTTGTGCAGCCATAGGTTATGGCGGACAGGCCGTTTCGGTACTCGATGATGCCGAAGTCGGCGTTCTCGCTAAGCACCTCGTACCCCTCCGGCAGCCAAGTTGGGCGGTACATGAGTGCGGGAGCGCTCGCCTTTTTTCCGTTTATGTAGGTCGGCCAACCGTCATCGCCGATGAGCCTGTTCCAAGTCGATTCAAGCTCCGCCCTTGCCTCGGGGCTGAATGTCAGCACACCGACACCGCCCGCAATGATGACGAGCAGGATAACGGCAGCGGCGGACAGCACTTTTTTGAGCCGTGCTTTTCTGCCGATGGCGGCGATTTTGCGCTCATGCTCCGGTGAAAACTCGTGCTCAGCCTCGGGCAGTGCAGCTAAAATGGCGGTGCTTGCTTTTTCTGCGGCAATTTTGAGATCGTTATCGCTTATCATAAAAGTCCCGCCTCCCTGCACAATTGTTCAAGTCTTTGCTTTGCCCGCTGAGCGGTCTTGCTCGCAGCGGCGCTCGACATGCCGAGAAGCTTTGCTATCTCTCGGGTCGAGTAGCCGTGGTAATATTTTAATAGTATAAACTGCCTGTAGCGTGCAGGCAGTTTTAATATGCAGTTTACAAGCTCATTGGCGCTATTGGCTTCGATGCCGCAAGCCTCCTCGCAAAGCTCGCAGTCGCCGTGGCGCTTGAGCTTGCGGTAGCGGTCGATGGCGGTGTTTTCCGCTATCGTGACGACAAAGGCTTTTGTTTTGGTCGATAGCTCATCGGGTATCTTGCCAAGGTTCTCGGCTATTTTCACGAACGCCTGCTGGATCGCGTCCTCTGCCTCATGCTCGTTATGCAATATCTCATTTGCTGCGCAGAACATCACGCTGCGGTACTCGTAATACAGTCTTTCAAGCTTTGTCCTGTCCTGTGCGCTGACTAAAGTTAGGGCATATACAAGCATCTTACTTAATAAAACCGCCGTCGGAGGTTATGACCTGACCGGTTATGAAGGACGCTGCGTCAGAGGCGAGGAAGCTCACGACCGCCGCAATGTCATCGGGTCTGCCGAGCCTGCCGACAGGGGTGTCCTCGGCAAGGGCAGCGAGCGTTTCCGTGCCGAGTACCTGCACCATGTCGGTGTCGATAACGCCGGGGGCGACGCAGTTTACACGGATATTTGTCGGCGCAAGCTCTTGCGCAAGGGAGCGTGTAAGCCCGATTATTGCGTGCTTCGTTGCCGAATAAGCGACCTCGCAGGATGCGCCGTGCTGACCCCAGATAGACGAGGTGTTTATGATGCAGCCGGAATGCTCGTGCAGCATATGCGGAAGCACGGCCTGGATGGTGTTGAACGCACCGTTGAGGTTCACATCGAAAATGTGCCGCCAATAATCCTCGGTCATGTCCTGGAACAGGCACTGCTTTGCTATGCCTGCATTGTTGACAAGCAGCGTTACCGCACCGAGGGTCTTTTCCACCTCGGTGACCATTTGCTTTACGGCAGTGCTGTCTGAAACATCGGCCTTATACCACATGGTTTCACAGCCGTTGCTGCGGAGCATATCGACAAGCTCCTGCGCCTTATCTTCCCGCTCAACGCAGTTTACGCAGACGGCATAACCGTCGTGAGCAAGCTTTATTGCCTCTGCCCTGCCGATACCACGGGACGAGCCCGTTATAAGTGCAACCTTTTTCATATTCCCTCACTTTGCCTCAAACTGGCTATAATACAGTTCCTTGTACAGGCCGTCCTTCTTCAGAAGCTGCTCGTGCGTGCCGCTTTCGACGACATCGCCCTTTTCCATGACGAGGATGAGATCTGCGTCACGGATAGTCGAGAGCCTGTGGGCAATGACGAATGAGGTCCTGCCCTCGGTGAGCTTGTACATCGCCTGCTGGACGAGAGCTTCCGTGCGGGTGTCGACGGAGCTTGTGGCTTCATCGAGAATTATCATGGGTGCATTTTCGACCATGGCTCTTGCAATGGTGAGCAGCTGCCGCTGACCGGCTGACAGGCTGCTGCGGTCGCTGAGCACGGTATCGTAGCCGTCAGGCAGGGTCATGATAAAATGATCCATGCCGACCGCCTTACAGGCAGAGCGCACCTGCTCATCGGTGACATTTTCCTTGCCGTAGACGATATTTTCACGGTATGTTCCCTCAAACAGCCATGTATCCTGCAAAACCATGCCGAACAGGGCGTGCACATCGCTGCGCTTCATTTCCGATATCGGCACGCCGTCTATGCATATCTCGCCGCTCCACAGCTCATAAAAACGCATGAGCAGGTTCACCATCGTGGTCTTACCGGCGCCCGTGTGGCCGACTATCGCTATCTTCTGTCCGGGCAGAACCCTGGCAGAGAAGTCGTTTATAACGGGCTTATCCTCGTCATAGCCGAAGCGTACATGGTCAAAGGTGACCTCGCCCGTGACCTTTTCGGGATAAGCAGTGCAAGCGCTGTCATCGGATAACTCCTCTTCCTCAAGGAAGCCGAACACACGCTCACCGGCGGCGCCGGCGGACATGAGCTGGGTGGCTGCCTGCGCTATCTGCGAAAGCGGATTCGTAAACAGGCGCACATATGCGATAAAGGACACTATCACGCCGAACGAGATAGTCCCGCTCATGGTGAGGGCAGCGCCCACAACGCACACGGCGACATAGCCGAAATTGCCGATAAAGCCCATGAACGGCATCATAAGTCCGCCGAAGAACTGAGATTTCCATGCGCTTTCATAGAGATTGCCGTTTATGCGCTTAAACTCAGCCTTGGCCTGCGCAGTTGCTCCGTAGACACGGACAATATCTTGTCCCGAGTACATTTCCTCGACATGACCGTTCATGTCGCCGAGGTTTTTCTGCTGCTGACGGAAGTATTTTCTCGACTTTTTTATCACCGTGAACATAAAAACAAAGCCGATAAGCGACGAGCCGATGGCGGCAAGCGACATGACGGCGTTCGTTGCAAACATGATTATAGTTACGCCGACAAACTGCACAACGCCTTGAACAAGGGTGGTGATGCTGGAGTTGAGCGTTGAGCTGAGGGTATCGACATCGTTTGTGATACGGCTTAGAACATCGCCGATGCTGACCCTGTCAAAGTATTTGAGCGGCATGCGGTTTATCTTCTTGGAGATGCTGTCACGAAGGCTCCATGCAAGCTTCTGCATGACGGTTATCATGGTATAGCTTGCACTGCAGGACAGCAGGCCGCTTCCTACATAAATAATGAGGATAGCTATTATCGCCTGCTTTATGCCGTCCATGTCTATGCCGGTGGTAAGTCCGGCGGCGATGGAGTTTGTCAGGTCTGCCATCTTGTCCGGCGCAATGAGCGTAAGCGCCGTGCTGCCGAGCGAAAGTATAAGCGATATAATTATCGCAGCATGCCACGGCTTGAGGTAGCGTAGCAGCGACAGCATGGAGGACTTGAAGTTTTTCGGTTTTTCGTCAACGGGAGGTCTTTTCATTCCTTTCATATGGCAAGCTCCTCCTCCGACAGCTGCGACAGGGCTATCTGACGATAGACCTCGCAGTTTTTCATAAGTTCCTGGTGCGTGCCGGTGCCGACCTGCCTGCCCTCGTCAAGGACGATTATCTTATCGGCGGACATAATGGTTCCGATGCGCTGGGCAACGATGAGCTTCGTTTCGTTTTCGGTCTTGGCCTTGAGCGCATCACGCAGCTCACGGTCGGTCTTGAAGTCGAGTGCCGAGAAGGTATCGTCAAAAATGAGTATCTCGGCGTCCCTGCACAGCGCCCTTGCAATGGACAGGCGCTGCTTCTGGCCGCCGGAGAAGTTGGTGCCGCCTTGTGCGACATGCGACTTTACACCGTCCTCAAGGCCGTCTACAAACTCCTCGGACTGGGAGATATGCAGTGCGTCTCTAAGCTTTGCCCTGTCGGCATTTGCGCCGAAGGCAACATTGTCTTCGATATCGCCTGAGAACATCACGGCACGCTGGGACACATAGCTGAGCTTTTTATAGAGCTTTTCGAGCTCATAATCACGCACATCCACACCGTCGACCAAGACTGCGCCCTCGGTGACATCGTAAAACCTTGGGATGAGGTTAACGAGCGTCGTTTTGCCCGAGCCCGTGGAGCCTATGAACGCCACGGTCTCGCCACGGTGAGCGGTAAAGCTTATATCGGTCAGCACATTGCCGCTGCCGCCGGGGTAGGTAAAGCTTACATTTCTGAACTCCACCTCGCCGACGCAGGTCTCCTCAGGCTGCGGCTTTGCGCTGTCAACTATCTTGGGCTCGGTTTCAAGCACCTCGTTTATGCGCTTTGCGGCGACGAGTGCTCTTGGTGCAACGATGAACACCATGACTATCATGATGAACGACATGATGACCTGCATAGCGTAGGACATGAACACTATCATGTCGGCAAAGATATCAACTCTTGTGGCTATCGACGCCGCATTTTCAATTACGACGGCGTTTATGAGCACTGCGCCAATCCAGTAGATGGACATGTTAAGGCAGTTCATGGTGATATTCATGAACGGGCTTAGAAGCGTCATGGTGCGGTTAGCAAAAAGCTGATTTTTGAGAAGGTCGGTATTGGCCTTTTCAAACTTTCGTTCCTGATACTCTTCGGCGTTATAGGCACGCACGACACGAATGCCGCTAAGGTTCTCTCTTGCGGCGTGGTTCAGTGCATCCTGCAGCCACTGGATCTTGCGGAACTTCGGGAAAGTCAGCACCATTGCAATCGTAAGGAAGCCTACCAGCAGTACAATGGCAATGCCCGTTGCGAGCGACCACTGCCACGCCTTGCCGGCGATTTTCGTAATTGCCCATATGGCCATTGCGGGCGCTTTGATGACGACCTGCATGGACAGGACTATGAGCATCTGCACCTGCACGACATCGTTTGTTGAGCGGGTGATGAGGCTTGCGGTGGAAAAGGAGTTTATCTCCTCCATGGAGAACGACTCTACCTTATCGAACATTGCCGCGCGCAGTCTTCTTGAGAAGCTTGCGGCGATGGACGAGGCGAGGTAGCAGACTATTATCGATGACGCAAGGCTTCCGAGAGAGCAAAGCAGCATCTTGCCGCCGGATGCCCAGATATCTGCCATGGCGCTGCCCTCGGTCTCGACAAGTGTCGTTATCTCCGACATGTAATCGGGCAGCTTGAGGTCAAGCCACACCTGCGAAATAATAAAAACAAGACTGACAAGGAAAAACAACCATTCCCTGCCCTTCATATACCTAAGAAGCTTTGTCATTTTCCGGCATTCACTCCTTCTTTCCGTACTTTCTGTCAATATGCTCCTGTATCATTTTCTGAGCTATCTGCGCCGTCTCCTTCGTCGTGTGGCTCTTTACAAAGTCACCGTCGAGCACATCGAGGATGTCGAGCTCTATCTTCGTTTTCTTTAAAGGCACATTGCGCACTATCTCGTCTGTGCCGTGGATAGCGGCGATGACGACCGGAACACCGGTGCGCTGTGCAATCTTAAACGAGCCTGCGTGGAACGGCAGAAGCTCGTCCTCACGGCTGCGGGTACCCTCGGGGTAGATGACAACGGACGCAACATCGTCCTGAATGTACTTGCTTGCCGACTTGACCATCGCAAGCGCCTCACGATTGTTATCACGGTTCACCGGCAGGCAGCCGCATTTGTGCATAACAGGTCCCACAATTGGTAACTTGAAGTTTTCGGGCTTTGATATGTAGATATACTCCTTTGCGCCGAAAAGCTTAATGGACGCAATGGGGTCGAATATCGAGCGGTGGTTGCAGACCATGAGATAGCGCTGTCCCTCGGGAAGCTTCTCGGTTCCCGTGACGGACACCCTCGCACCTACAAGCACGCAGATTATCTCGGCAAGCTCATTCATGTTCCACTGCCAGAACTTCGACGGCTTTTCCTGCGGCTTTTCCATATCCACGGTAAGCTCCGATGCAGCGTACACCGCCGCAATGTACGCCAAAAATGTACCTATGTAAAACTCGGCAAAGCGCAAAAGTGCAAAGCCCGCAAGCTTAATGCCCGTGAACTCTACCCTCGGCGACGAAATGTTGAGAGCCGTCGCTGCGGCGCTCAGTCCTGCAAATAATTTAAGAAGCATCTCACTACCTCCGGCCTAACCTTAGTCATAATTTTATATTTTAACACGATTCTTTGAATTTCCCAACACAAACATTCAAATTTTTGCAGCAATTTTCATTTTGTTAACATCTAAGTGCCGTCTATTGTTAAGATTGATACATTCATGTCAATATTCTGGCCGTTTTGCACTTGTTTTTGTGTGTTTTGCACACCTTAGCCGTGGTTTTTTTCATACTTTCGTAAAATTTGATAAACTTGTTGAATTTACACGAATAAGCGTCAAATTTGAATTGATTTTTTTAAGTGATTAGTATAAAATACATAGACAGCCCAATAACTTTTTGTTAAAAATTTTATAGGAGTGAGTAAAAAATGGATTCTCTTATCTGGCTGGCCCCCGCGCTGGCAGTCGTCGCTCTGCTTTTTGCTTTCTACAAGATTTCTTTTGTTTCCAAGCAGGATGCAGGCACCGACCGCATGAAGGAAATATCCTCCGCAATCAGTGATGGCGCTCGCGCTTTCCTCTTTGCCGAGTATAGGATCCTTGCTATCTTTGTTGCTGTTCTGTTCATCGCAATAGGCTTCGGCCTTAACAGCTGGATCACCGCTGTTTGCTTCCTGTGCGGCGCAGCATTCTCCATTCTTGCCGGCTACATCGGCATGAATGTCGCCACCAAGGCAAATGTCCGCACCGCAAACGCTGCCCGTGAAAGCGGCATGAACAAGGCTCTGTCGATCGCCTTCTCCGGCGGCTCGGTCATGGGTATGTGCGTTGTCGGCCTCGGCCTTCTCGGCGCAAGCGTTCTGTACATGATTTTCAACAATCTGAATGTCCTCTTCGGCTTCTCGCTCGGTGCTTCCTCTATCGCTCTGTTTGCCCGTGTCGGCGGCGGTATCTACACCAAGGCAGCCGATGTCGGTGCTGACCTCGTCGGTAAGGTCGAGGCAGGCATCCCCGAGGATGACCCTCGTAACCCCGCTGTTATCGCTGACAATGTCGGCGACAATGTCGGCGATGTCGCCGGTATGGGTGCTGACCTGTTTGAGAGCTATGTCGGTGCTATCATCTCCGCAATGACCCTCGGTGCTGTTGCTATTACCGACACCGCCAACGGTGTTATCTTCCCCCTCGTTATCGCAGCCTGCGGTATTCTTGCTTCCGTTATCGCAACCTTCTTCGTCCGCGGTAAGGAAGGCTCGAACCCCCACAAGGCTCTTAAGATGGGCTCTTATGTTTCCGCACTTCTCGTCGTTATTGCTTCCCTCATCTTCAGCAAGTCGATGCTCGGCAGCATGGGCGGCGCTATCGCAATCATCTCCGGCCTCGTTGTCGGTCTCGTTATCGGCGTTGTCACCGAGGTCTACACCTCCGGCGACTACAAGTTTGTTAAGAAGATCGCTCAGCAGTCCGAGACCGGTTCTGCTACCACCATCATTTCCGGTACCGCAGTCGGCATGATGTCCACTTGGGTACCCGTCCTGCTTATCTGCGTAGGCATCTTCCTTGCTTACAAGTTTGCAGGCCTTTACGGCATCGCACTCGCAGCAGTCGGTATGCTTTCCACCACCGGCATCACCGTCGCAGTTGACGCTTACGGTCCTATCGCCGACAACGCCGGCGGTATCGCCGAGATGAGCGGCCTTGACCACTCCGTGCGTGAGATCACCGATAAGCTCGACGCTGTCGGCAACACCACCGCTGCAATGGGCAAGGGCTTCGCTATCGGCTCTGCTGCTCTGACCGCACTTGCACTGTTCGTATCCTTCACTCAGGCAACCGGCCTGAACGCTGCTGAGGTTGCACTCACCAGCCCCACCGTTGTTATCGGTCTGCTCATCGGCGGCATGCTCCCGTTCGTGTTCTCCGCTATGACCATGGACTCCGTTTCCAAGGCTGCATACAGCATGATCGAGGAAGTTCGCCGTCAGTTCCGTGAGATCCCCGGCATCATGGAAGGCAAGGCAAAGCCCGACTACAAGACTTGCGTTGCTATCTCCACCACCGCTGCTCTTAAGGAAATGCTCGTTCCCGGTATCATGGCCGTTATTGCTCCTCTGGCAGTCGGTCTCATCCTCGGCTCCACCGCTCTTGCAGGTCTGCTCGCAGGCTCCCTCGTTTCCGGCGTTATGATGGCAATGTTCATGTCCAACGCAGGCGGCGCATGGGATAATGCAAAGAAGTACATTGAGGAAGGCAACCACGGCGGCAAGGGCTCCGATGCTCACAAGGCAGCCGTTGTCGGCGACACCGTCGGCGATCCGTTCAAGGATACCTCCGGTCCTTCCATCAACATCCTTATCAAGCTCATGACCGTTGTTTCCACTGTTTTCGCAGCTCTGTTCACTGCAAACGGCCTGTTCTGATAACATAATTTCAGGCGCTCGGGACAAGTTCCCGGGCGCTTTTTTCATTTTGTTAACACAATGCTTGACATATGGTGTATAATGTACGAGTTAGAATATAATCCGTAGAAGACGACTGGAGGTTTATATGCAAAAGAAGCTCTTGAAACCAATATTCTCGTTCGTGCTTGCATTCGTCATGGCGGCAAGCCTGTTTGTCGGCTTTATCCCGGCAACCGCTTCCGCAAAGGTGACGCAGTCCGAGATAGACGACCTTAAAAGCAAAAAGGCCGCCCTTTCCGAGCAGTCTGCAAGCTATGAAGCGACAATCAACTCCCTCAAGAACAAGAAAAATGCTCAGGTCGAGCTCAAGACCGCTCTTGACAGTAAGCTGGCTTTGACCAATCAGCAGATCATGAATCTTGAGGAACAGATAAAGCTGCACGATGCGCTCATCGAGCGCAAGACCCAGGAGGTCGATGAAGCGCAGAAAACCGCCGATGAGCAGCTTGAAAAGTATAAGAAGCGTGTGCGTGCCATGGAGGAGAGCGGTAGATACAACTACTTTGAGGTTCTCTTCGGCGCAAACAGCATCGGTGAATTTTTAAGCCTTATCGATGATATCGGCGATATAATGCAGAGCGACAAGGAGCTTGAGGAGTCGTACAAGCAGTCGGTCACCGATCTTAAGACGGTCAAGGCCGAGTACGAGGAAGCACAGACCGAGCTCAAGCAGAACAAGGTCGAGTGTGCAAAGCTCAAGGATCAGCTTCAGGTCGACATCACTCAGGCTGCGGCAGTCATCACTTCCCTGCAGTCCGACATCAGCAAGAACGCATCCGTACTCAGCACTCTTGACAGCCAGGAGTCTGCGCTCCAGTCTCAGATCCAAGCCAAGGTAAAGCAGCTCAACGAGCAGAAGAAGGCTGAGGAAGAAGCCAATAAGCCCAGCAGCGGCGGCAGCTCCGGAGGGAGTAGCGGTGGAAGCTCTGTCGGCACCGGCAATCTTGTATGGCCATCCTACTGCACTTACATAACCAGCCGTCAGGGTCCTCGTGTTCACCCCATTACCGGAGAATATAAAAACCACGGCGGTACCGATATCGGTGCAAGCTACGGCAGCGCCATCTATGCCGCAGATAGTGGTAAGGTCGTAAGCTCCAGCGATGGCTGGAACGGCGGCTGGGGCAACTATGTCATGATCGACCACGGCAACGGAATGCAGACATTGTATGCTCACATGTCCTCCCGTGCCGTCTCCGTCGGTCAGACCGTCAAGAGAGGGCAGACCATCGGCTATGTCGGCTCGACCGGCATGTCAACCGGCCCGCACCTGCACTTTGAGATGTATGTCAACGGCTCAAGGATCGATCCCCAGACGAAGTACCCCGGCATGAGCTTCACCTACTCGGCAAGCGCATGATATAAAATGAAAAAAGGAAGCAGTTAAAAACTGCTTCCTTTTTTCATGTCCAATATGTGAGCTTTTCGCCGTCGTCTAAAACGGCAAGCTCTTTCCCCTCTTTAATGAGCCTGTATGCTGCGTAGAACTCTCCCGCCGCACCGGCTATGTTGATTATCTGAATTATGTAAACCTGCCAAAAGAACCTGTCCGGCAATACGATGTTCAGTATCAGCAGCACTGTGCCGATGATAACGACAGGTGCAAAGCAGTAGATGATGTAGCCTTTCAGAGTGAACACCGTATCACTCACGCAGCGGGCGTGGTAATTTTCAAAGATAATCTTCGCCGTGTCGCCCGTCAGGCGTTTGAGTACAAGCGAATGCATAAGCTCATGCACACAGTAATACACAGCCGCCATGACGATTATCAGCGCCGCACGCAGGACGAAACTGCCCACACCACCGACATCGTAAAGCTTCGCTATCGGCACAAAAATGCAGCCTATCCCGACAAGCACAGCGGCTAAGCCCACCGCGCCCAAGCTAAGATACAGCCCGAGTTTCTTATCTCCCTCGGGGTCAATGACATGCTCGGTTTTGAGCTTTTCGGGCTTTTCTTTATAACAATACATACTCTTGCTCCTTTATTCCGACGGCAATGGTATGGGCTTATCGGTGAGCACCTTGCCGAAGCACATGAGCGTTATACCGGAGCTGGAGCTGATAACCACATCGGCATCGGCACGCTCACGGTTGGCCGAAAACAGGTACACATTGCCCGCATAGTCCTGGCAATACTGCTTGCACTTCATATCGCCGTCAACAAAGAACAGGCCGACATCGCCGTCACGGATAATAGCCCCCCTCTTGCACAGTGCGACCGACCCATCCTTGATGTACGGTTCCATACTGTCGCCGTCAATGCGCACGGCAAAATCGGCAGCCGTTCCGTCGGGGACCTCGTAATCGGTGTAATCGTCGCCGAAGGCCGGTGATGCATAGCCTGCGGCAGCTGGGGTGGAATACAGAGGTATGATCTTGGCAGGCTTCTCGGCATTGGCTGCACTCTCGAGCCGTGAAAGCTCATGGTCAATGACCGTGTCTACAAGCGACTTACCGTTATCGTCAAGCTGTCTGTAATTGGTCACAAGCTCCCATTCACGGCCATCCGGAAGCCTCGGCAGGCTGATATTCTCGCACATGCGCTCGACGGGTACATTCAGTTCGCTGCAAATGCGCATCATGAGGTCAAAATCGACCTTCTGATTATCCCTTTTGACCATACTGTACAGTGTCTGCGCCGGAGCGTTTAATCGCCGTGCCAGCTCGCTTATGGTTATGCCCTTGTCGTCAAGAATTTGCTTTAGCATGGAGCCTCTCATAGTCAGCACCTCCCCACACATGTATAACATTCTTTTTGCATTATGTCAAGGAATAATTGAGTTTCTTAAAATTATGTCAATGCGGATTTGACATTTTGACTGTGTCAGTGTAGCATTTATATATGAATAACTCTTCATATGAAGGAGGCGCACCATGGATAAAATAAGCCGCACAGACGTTCCGGACGAGAGTCAACTCGGTGCGCTTTCGGATTTTTTCCGCATTTTCGGCGATCAGACACGGCTGCGCATTTTATATGCACTTGCAAAAACCGAGCTTTGCGTGTGCGACCTTGCGAAGCTTTTAGGAGCGTCGCAGTCGGCGGTGTCGCACCAATTGCAGGTGCTGCGCTCGCACAGGCTCGTCAAATACCGCCGTGAGGGCAAGACGGTGTTCTACTCCCTCGACGACGGGCACATTTTTTCGATACTTGATATCGGCACAAAGCATCTTGAGGAGGTATGACTATGCAGGAAGAAAAGCAAACTCTCAAGCGTGATATCATAATAATTCTGCTCGGCGCTGCGCTGTTTGTCGGTGTGTGGATATACACAAGCTCACAGCCGAACATCAACCAGTGGTTGATGCTGGGCCTGTTTTTGGTTCCCTACCTTGTCTTGGGCTTTGAGATAATAAGCGATGCAATAATCAAGCTCTTGCACGGTGAATTATTCGACGAGTATTTTCTGATGACGGTCGCCTCGATAGGAGCGCTGTGCATCGGTGAGTACCCCGAGGCCGTGGCAGTCATGCTGTTTTTCCGCATCGGCGAGTGCTTTGAGGACTACGCAGTTGACAAAAGCCGCCGCTCGATTGCCGAGCTTATGGACATCCGCCCCGATTACGCCTGTGTTGAGGTCGATGGCGTTTTGCAGAAATTTGACCCGAACACCATTCCCGTCGGCACGGTGATCACCGTCACCCCGGGTGAGCGCATCCCGCTCGACGGCGTTATCATGGACGGTGAGAGCAGCGTTGACACCTCCGCCCTTACGGGTGAGTCGATGCCCCGCACCGTAAAAAAGGGTCAGCAGGTCGTGTCCGGCTGCGTTAATCTGAGCGGCGTTCTGCGCATCAGGGTAAGCAGTACATATAAAGAGTCAACGGTGTCGAAGATGCTCGAGCTTATCGAACACTCGGCAAACAGCAAGTCCCGCCGCGAGGCGCTCGTGACCCGCTTTGCCAAGGTGTACACCCCGGTGGTGGTCGCTCTTGCGGTGCTGCTCGCCGTTATTCCGTCTCTTGTTGACGGCAACTGGCTCGAGTGGATACGCAGGGCGCTGATATTCCTTGTTATCTCCTGCCCGTGTGCGCTTGTTATCTCTGTGCCGCTGAGCTTCTTCGGAGGTATCGGCTGCGCATCAAAGCACGGCATTTTGATAAAGGGCTCGACCTATCTTGAAGCGCTTGCAGATACGAGCACCGTTGTTATGGACAAGACCGGCACGGTCACGGAGGGAAGCTTCACCGTGACGGGCGTTGAGCCTATCGGCATTAGCGGTGCTGACCTTATAACCCTTGCCGCTGCCGCCGAGTGCTACTCCAGTCACCCGATCGCACTGTCACTCAGAAAAGCGTGCAAGAACTTGCCCGACCGCAGACTCGTCACCAATGTGCGTGAGCTTACAGGGCGTGGCATTGAGGCCAATGTCTGCGGCAGGCGGGTGCTTGTCGGTAATGCGGCTCTGATGACCTCTAACGGCATCACGCCCAAAACCCCGACCGAGCACGCAACGATTGTCCATGTTGCCGCAGACGGCATTTACGGCGGCTATATCGTCATCGACGACCGCATAAAGGACGGCGCAAAGCAGGCCGTGAGCGACCTTTACAGGCTGGGCGTTGAGAGTACCGTCATGCTCACGGGTGACGGAAAGCGAACGGCTCAGGCCGTCGCCACGGCACTCGGCGTAAACAATGTATACAGTGAGCTTCTGCCAAGCGACAAGGTCATCGCCGTGGAGGAGCTTTTGCGGCAAAAGCATACAGGTACGCTGCTGTTTGTCGGTGACGGCATTAACGACGCTCCCGTGCTCGCCCGCTCGGATGTCGGCATTGCGATGGGAGCATTAGGCTCGGACGCTGCGGTGGAGGCCGCCGATGTTGTGCTTATGGACGACGATGTAAGAAAGCTTCCGCTTGCCATCGAGATATCACAGCACACGGTGGGTATTGCAAAGCAGAATATTGCCTTTTCTTTGACAGTTAAATTTGTTATAATGCTGCTGGGCGCACTGGGTATTGCGGGTATGTGGCTTGCTGTGTTTGCCGATGTGGGCGTGCTGATACTGGCCGTGCTCAACGCTACGAGAACTCTTAGGATCAACGAAGAATGAATGTTTACGATTTTGATAAAACGATATTTTACCCCGACTCATCGGTGACTTTTGTTAAATGGGAAATGAAGCGTCACCCGCTCATTTTCCTGCGCTGCCTGCCGGTGGCGCTATGGCACGGGCTTTTGTATCTGCTTAAGATCATGTCCAAAGAGCAGCTCAAGGAGGGCGCAATGCGCTTTATCCGCTATCTGCCGGACATTGATGCAGAGCTTGAGACCTACTGGAACGAGCACAAATCGTGGATATGCCCGTGGTATCTCAAGCAGCAAAGGCCGGACGACCTCGTTATCTCCGCTTCGCCGGAATTTGTGGTCAAGCCCATGACCGATAGGCTCGGCATCAGGCTCATCGCAACGAACATGGATAAGCACACGGCAAAGATAGACGGGCTCAACTGCCACGGCGATGAAAAGGTGCGCAGGTTTTATAAGGAGTTTCCCGAGGATACCGTGGTCGAGAACTTCTACTCCGACTCGCTTACCGACACTCCGCTTGCGAAACTTGCCGACAAGGCGTATCTCATAGTAGACAAGGGGCAGACACCCGTGCCATGGCCGGACAAATAAAAAACACCGCCGCAGAGATTTAACTCTGCGGCGGATTTTCGTTAGGTTTTGTGTTAAGTTGACGGGAGTCGAACGACTATCGGTTTTGCCGGGCAGATCACTGCTCATACTGCGTCAGCGCCCTTCCCGGCAAAACTGCGCAGCATCTGTCAGTAGTGTTTTTCGAGGGATTTTCGGCTTTCTTTTGGTGCAGTCGGGCTTTGTGCCCGGCAAGACGAAAAAAGGTGAAAAGCACCGAAAGGGCACACTGACAGGCGATAGATGGTCGGCTACCGTCAGCTTTTACTTAAGTCCTCTTGCCTTTATGTAGTCAAGGATGACCTGCACGGTGCCCTCAACGCCGAGCTTGGAGCTGTTGATGCACATATCGTAGTTCTGCGCATCGCCCCATGTCTGGTCGCTGTAATATCTGTAGAAGCTTGAGCGGTCCTTGTCGACTTCCTTTATCTTTTTCCTTGCCTCGACCTCATCAAGTCCTTGGCGGCGCTCAAGGCACTTGAGGCGCTCGTCCATGTCGCCGAGGATGAACACGCTGATAAGATCGTCATGGTCACGCAGGATATAGTCTGCGCATCGACCAACAAAAATGCAGTTGCCCTTTTCGGCGATATTGCGCATGGCCTCAAATTGCGCCGATACGACCTGCATATTAAGGCGGAAGTTTTCGTTCAGACCGTAGCCGCCTGCGTGGAGGATAAATGCGGACATGCGCTTTTCATCGAAGGCGTCAATAAGGTCTCTGCTGAAGTCGGAGTGATTTGCCGCTTCGTCCACGATCTCCTTGTCGTAGCACTTGTAGTTGAGCTTTTCGGCGAGAAGTCTTGCGATCTCCCTACCGCTGGATCCATGCTGTCTGCCGATGGTAATTATCATTTGCCATGCCCCCTATTTTGTTAATGTAGTAACATTATACACTAAAGTTGACAAAAATTCAACGCATATGCAAATATTTTTGTGCATATCTTTATGCATGGTCAACAGAAAGCGTTTAATTATGAATACCGCTCTGCTCACGGGCTCATCGCTTGCGATGAGCGCCATTTCCATGGCATTCCAGGTTTGGCTTGCCGGGCGCATCGGCTCTGCGGGCATCGGACTGTACCAGTTGGTTCTCTCTGTAGCGTTTTTGTGCACCACCTTTGCCGTTTCGGGCATCCGATTTGCCGCCACAAGATTAGTCTCCGAGGAGCTGGGGCACGAGCGCAGCTGGAGCGTTGCCGCCGCAATGCGTCGCTGCTTTGCATACAGTCTGTTTTTCGGGCTGAGTGCCATGGCGGTGCTGTTTTCATTTGCCGAGCCGATCGGCTTTTTGTGGATAGGTGACGCAAGAACGGTAAAGTCTCTAAAGCTCATCGCCTTTTCCATGCCGTTTCTGTCGCTGTCATCGGTCATGTCCGGTTACTTTACCGCCTGCGGCAGGGTGTGGAAACCAACGGTAGTGCATCTCGGTGAGCAGCTTATAACCATCGGCTTTGTGGCGTATTTCCTGGCACACTCACCGGCGGGCGATATCGAGAAAAACTGCGCTGCCGTGATGCTCGGCAATGTCTGCGGCGATGTGATATCCTTTGTCTGCATGCTGCTGTTTTATCTCACCGACCGCCATTCGGTAAGGGATTACTCTGCGCAGAAGCTCAAGCTCACTTCACGGATGCTCAAGGTCGCACTGCCGCTGGCGGTGTCGGCCTACGCACGCTCGGCGCTTTCAACGCTCGAGCACCTTTTAGTCCCCCGTGGGCTCAAGGCCGCAGGCTTTTCGGCGGACAGGGCACTCTCCGGCTATGGGGTCATACAGGGTATGGTGCTGCCCATTGTGTCCTTCCCCGCCTGCATACTCATGGCTCTGGCGGAGCTAATTATCCCCGAGCTTACCGAGGCGCAGGTGCGCGGAAACGATGGCGATATCTCCAAAACCGTGAGCTTGCTTATAAAAAAGGGCCTCGGCTATTCGTCAGCCGTTGCCCTTGTTCTGTTTGTTTTTGCCGACAAGCTCGGCGTGCGGATATACTCCTCGCCCGAGGCAGGCGACTACCTGCGGCTGCTTGCGCCGCTTATCCCGATAATGTACACGGATATGGTGGCCGACGGCTGCCTCAAGGGTCTGGGCCAGCAGCTTTGGTGCATGGGGATAAATCTCTTGGATGCGCTGCTGGGCGTTCTGCTTGTGTGGCAGGTGCTGCCGGTGTTCGCCCTGAAGGGGTATATCTGCATCATTTACTTTAATGAGTGCCTTAACTTTGCGTTGAGCATCATGCGGCTTCGCAAGGTCACGAAGATCAGGCTTTTTTCTTAGCGTTGCGCTCCTGAAGCTTCTTGTCGCCCTTGTGCAGCAGCGGCGAGATGCGCTTATAAAGCAGCATGGTCAGCAGCGTGACGATGGCGCCCTTTATGAGGTTAAACGGCACAACTGCAAACAAAACGAGCGTCGACACGCTGTTGATAGCGGAGTTTACCTCCGTGCCCATTGCGATGATGGCATCAAGCGGCATACCGTAGAGGTCTGCAAAGGTCGGCAGCAGGTACACGGCGTTGAACAGGCTTCCGAACACTGTCATGATGAGCGTGCCGACTATCATGCCGGTGAGCGCAGACTTTTTGCCCTTGTTCATGTGGTAAACTATCGAAGCGGGAAGCACGAACGAGCAGCCGACGACGAAGTTTGCGAAGTCGCCGACAAAGGCGGTGGTCGTGCCCTTCAAAACCAGCTTTACAACGATCTTCAAAAGCTCACCGACGACACCGGCCACGGGTCCGAGGTAGAAGGTGCAGATCAGAATGGGTATCTCGCTGAGGTCTATCTCATAAAACGACGGTGCGAAAAACAGCGGTATCTCAAGAAACATCAAAAAGCCCGCCATAGCGGAGAATATCGCCGTATACGAGATAAAATGCGTGCTGCCGAGCTTTTTTCTGTCCTTAACGAGCAGCTTTTCGAGGATATATGCGACAGCAAGTATCGCTACGAAAATCAAGAGGCAGATGAGGATGAAGCTAAGGTTGTCTTTTAGTGTCTGTGACATGGGTATTTCCTCCACGAATAAAAATCACCCGAAAGAACAATATCTCTCAGGTGCTCGCACATCGAACATCTTCTTTCATCCAGACTATACTGTCGGTACCGGAATCACACCGGTTCATGCCTCTCGGCTCGCGGACTTTACCGCCGGTCGGGTATTTCACCCTGCCCTGAAGATATATCGTTTATTCGGTTGTGCCTTTATTATAGTCCCCGAACGCAATTTGTCAATAGCTCTTTGACATTTTTCTCATCATGGAATATAATGCCGATGAGAGAGAAGGTGTAACATGTCCGAATACGGCAAAAGCTGCTGCTTCACCGGCCACAGGCCGCAGAAGCTGCCTTGGGGCTATAACGAGCTCGATCCACGCTGCATTGCGTTCAAAGCAAAGCTTGCAGCCGTCATTAAGGCGGTGTACGAGTCCGGCATTAAGCATTTTATATGCGGCATGGCGCTCGGCTGCGATATGTACTGCGCCGAGGCTGTTATTGAGCTCAGGAAGAGCTTTGACGATATAACGCTCGAAGCCGCCGTCCCCTACGATGGGCAGGAGGCCAAGTGGTCGGAGCAGAACCGCAGACGATATCGCAGCGTCCTCATGCAGTGCGACACAACGACGCTTATTCAGGACGCTTATACGCCCGGCTGCATGATGCGCCGCAACAGGTACATGGTGGACAACTCCAATGTCCTCATTGCCTGCTACAACGGCAGCTCCGGCGGCACATGGAACACCGTCAGATACGCCATGGAAAGGGACACCGAGATCATTCAGGTGGAGATAGAGATATGAGCAGATTACTTAAAAGCATTTTCGGCGCAGGCTCGGACTACGATACCTGCGCTCCGTATAAGTACCCCGAGTTTGACAGAACACCCGAGGATGCCCCGAGATATACACCGAACGATGACGGCTGGTGGCGCCGCCCCGATGCCGAGGGTACGAATGAAGCGGTGCTGTGCTGCGTGGGTGACCTCATGGGTGAGCCAAAGCTTCAAAGCGCAAACAAATACGGCGACAGCTTTTTCATGAACCCGTGCTTTCGCTTTGTGCGTGATATTCTGCGCGGCTCGGACTTTGCCGTGGGCAATCTTGAAACGACCGTGACCGATATGTCTCCCTATGCCTGCGAGGCACACATAATTGAGGAAAAGTACCACTGCAATTCGCCGGAGGCTTACCTCGATGCCCTGCGCTACGCCGGCTTCGACGCACTTGTTAACGCAAATAACCACAACTGCGATTCGAGAGCTGCCGGACTCATAGACACACTGAAAGCTCTTGACCGCCATGGCTTCATGCACACCGGCACCTTTGCCTCTCCCAATGACAAGCGTGCTGTCTTTGCAGAGGTTAACGGTATCCGCCTTGCGGTGATATCTTATGCGACCTACTTTAACAGAAACGACGGCTGCTTTACGCCGTTCGGCCGCAAAACGCTTCTGAACAGATACTCTGCCGACAAGGCAAGCAATGACATTGACTATGCCCGCAAAAAGGGTGCGGAATTTGTGCTCGTGTATATGCACTGGGGCAAGGAATACACCCACGAGCCGAACGGCAGCCAGCGCAGAATGGCAAAAGAGCTTGCAGACTGCGGCGCCGACTACATAGTCGGTTCGCACACGCATTGTCTGCAAGCCCGTGAATTTGTTGAAAGTGTCGACGGCAGGACGGTTCCCGTTGTCTTCTCGATGGGCAATTTCCTTACGAGCGAGACCAAAGAGATAAGCCGCCATACCGGCATTTTGCAGCTGACGCTCAGGAAGTCTGACAGCGGCATTGATGTGACCGAACGCTTCATCCCCTGCTATGTGTACAGGCAGTACGACACCGCCCGCTACGCTCCCGTGCCCACGACCCGTGAGACGAGCTACAAGTCAGACAGAGAACTGCTCGCCAAGGCGGATAAGTACGCCCGTGATGTCATGTGTATCGAGGAGCCTGTCACGGTAAACTAATTTACAAGATAATTATACAGATCATCTGCGGTCTCGGCAATGTAAACCGCTCCGTGTTCCTCAAGCTCATTCGGCTCTGCGTAGCCGAAGCGGACACCGATACAGTCGAGGCCGCATTTTTTTGCGCCTATGACATCGTATTTGCGGTCGCCGACCATTATAGCGTCAGTGGGCTCAATGCCGAGGCTTTTGAGCACGAAGTCTATGACCTCCCACTTCTGCCCCCGTGTGCCGTCAAATTCAGAGCCGCAGATGAGGTCGAAGTCATCGGTCATGCTGTAGTGCTCCAATATCTGCCTCGCTAAGCGCTCGGGCTTGCTTGTTGCAACTGCGAGCTTTTTGCCGGCTGCCCGAAGCCTTTGCATAAGCTCATGCATCCCGTCAAAGGGGCTGCACTCGGCCCAGCCGATGGGCAGATAACGCTCACGGTAAAGCTCGGTGGCGTGCAGAGCGTCTTTCTCGCTCATACCGTATTTTTGCATGAACATCTCAACGAGCGGAGGACCTGCAAAGCACATGAGCTCGTCAAGCTCAGCTTCAATGCCCATTTTGCCCAGCGCATACTGAACGCATTTTGTGATACCCTCGGCAGTGTCGAAAACAGTGCCGTCAAAGTCAAAGAGAATGTAGTCTTTCATTTTTATCTATCTCCTGTCAGCAAAATTGTAACATTGCCTCACTCACTTGTCAAACGGTGCATACAATGAGAAAGTGAGGTGGTAAAATGAGTGTCCGGTTTTTCCTCGGAGCAAACTCCGGTGACGGTTTTTACTCGCTGTACGATAACTTTGCCTGTGCTCCCGGCGATCGGCTGCATCTGATCAAGGCAGGCCCCGGCTGCGGCAAATCTACCTTCATGAAAAAGCTTGCGTCCCGTGCCGAGGAGCAAGGGTTCACCGTTGAGTACATACTGTGCTCGGGCGACCCGGAGTCTCTCGACGGTGTCTACATTCCTGCGCTGCACCTCGGCTTAGCCGATGCAACTGCACCGCATATTTTAGAGCCGAGACTGTTTGCGATCGATAGTTGTTATGTTAACTTGGGGCAATTTTGTTCAAGCTTTAAAAGTGAGAAAGCAAACGAGTACACCGCAAAATACAGGCAGCTGTACAAGACGGCGTACGGTTTTTTATCGGCGGCTAAAACTATCAGAAAAATTCAAATTCCGGAGCTGATTTGCAAAAACGATGTTGTTTCCGCTAAGAAGCGTGCAGAAAGCGCACTTTTGCGTGAGCTTGGCAAAAAGCACGGCTCACCACGGGAAGGGCGCATCACAAAGCGTTTTATAAGGGGCATAAGCTGCATTGGCGAGGTCTGCTTAAGCGGCACAGTAAGTGCATTATGTAAACGGATTTATCTTGCTGACGACAGGCTCGGGCTTGCCGATGCCTACCTAAAGCACATAGCGGACGGTGTCGCCGAACGGGGTGAAAATGCCGTTGTCTGCCCCTCTCCGCTGTGTCCCGATGAGCTTGATGCCGTGCTATTGCCAAACCACGCTCTGGGCTTCGTTTCGGCAAGCGCAATGCAGTTCAAAGACCCGTGGCGGCATGTGCGGCTCGATGCACTCGTTGCGCCGGAGACCGTCCGTACGCACAAATCGGAGCTAAAAGCGCTTGAAAAGCAGTACCGCAGTCTGCTTGACGGTGGTGTCGGCTATCTCAAGCAGGCAAAAAAATATCACGATCTGCTCGAATGTGAGTACAGACCGTATGTGGATTTTGCGGCGCTTACGGAGTTTACCGAGAGTGAAACTGTAAAACTCATAACTTAATAAAACAGCCGATGGATAATGACCCATCGGCTGTGGTATTTCAGCAGCAGCAACCGCCCCAAGGTGTGAGGCATGAAAAGCACAGATACATATTGCAGCAGTCGGAACACAGTCCGCAGCTGGGCATGGAGCTGTCACTGTAATTTGCGTAATATGTGCCGCCGGACTGGAGCACCTGCAAAAGCTTATTGTACTCAGGATTATCCGGTGAAAGCTCGACAGCTCGCTTTGCGCTGTCGAGAGCAGCGATTCGGTTGCCGAGATACATATTTGCAACAGAGTTCAGGTAGTACCACCTGCCGTCGCGCTCAACCTCCGGCACCTGAGACAGCGCTGTGAGCGCCTCGTTATACCTGCCGTTGCGTATGTAATTTACCGCCGCACGGCATTCCGCTCGCTCCTGCGGCTGTTCATACGCACCGCCGAAACCGCCGTACTGACTGTATCCGCCGCCATACTGGCTGTAGCCGCCGTAGCGGTTATTGTTGGCCGTGCCGTTTTTTATCTGGTCGTAGGCTGCGTTTATCTCGTTCATCTTCCTTGCCGCCTCCTCGTCGCCGGGGTTGCGGTCGGGGTGATACTTCTTGGCAAGCTCACGATAGGCTTTCTTTATCTCCTCGTCGCTGGCGTTTGGCGAAACGCCGAGGACGGAATAGGGGTCTTGTACCATACTGGGGCACTGCTCCTTCAGTTTTCATCATTGATATTATAATGCCGGTTGAATTTGCTCCACACACCGGAGCAGAGGATATTTTTCAAAATGTCCGCATCTCGGACGAGCGGAAGCCTGTCGAAGTGATACACGCAGTCGCCCATCAGCATTTGCAGGATATCCCGGAAGCACTGCATCTCGTCAAGTCTGCCATAGAGCTTCACAAATGGATTGTATTTATAATACCGCTTATCATCCCTCAGGTCAATACAAGCGTCCATAACATAGATAAACTGCCCGAGCGCCATACCGAGCGCACGAAGGTCATCGCTCCAGTGATCTTCCCTATAAACGAACAGTTCAGCCATGAGCAGTCCAAAGCTGCGTGAGGCCTCATCCGGCATGGGCTTGAAGCTATCCTCGATCTCCTTGAGCCGAGCCATTCCGGCTTTTATCGCCTCGCACTGGCGTGGGTATGCCTTACAAATTTGTTCGTAGGACGACTTCATGAGCTTTGCCTCGGCAAAGGCGGCAGCGTTTAGGTCGTCCTCCCAATCGTCGATGCAGTTAAGATACGCAAGCGCAATGTTCATGTCGGCGGCATAATCGGTTATCTCCGACTGCCACCAGCTGCGCCGCTTTATCGGGTGCGTGGGGCACCTGTCCTCACCGTGCACTTCGTGCGGCTCGTACAGCGAGTTTAAGAGCATGACGAGAAAGGTCATGTCGTAGGTCAGCGTCATGCGGGCAAGCAGGCCATGTCGCTCGTGCAGGGCGTTACACAGGCCGCAGTAGCAGGCGTTGTAGCGCTGCCGCTGCTCGGGGCTCAAGCGCTTTAAGTCGGCCGCAACAAAACCGAACATCAGGTCTTTCCCTGGAAGGATGTGCCGCACTTACGGCATACAATGTTTATCTTGCCCTTGCCCTTGGGGACACGAAGCGTGGTGTGGCACGCCGGACAGGAGAAAAACTTATAGTCCTTGCGCTGCGTCCAACGCTCCTTGATCATTCTGAACCTTTTGCCTGCATTGTAGCGGAGGCGCATGTAGCTGTTGTTCTCGGCGGTGCGCTTGTAGATGTTTCTTGAGAACATACGGAAATACACAAGCATAAGCAGCGCAAAGCCCACGATCCAAAGCACGCTTGCGGCTTTGGTTCCGTTTAGAATCATGGCCAGAATGACAAGCACAAGGCAAATCACCGAAATCAGTTTATTCAGTTGATCACTGCCGTAGCGTCCTGCCATAAATCGGGCAAATTTTTCTCTCATTGAAAGTTCACCTTGATCAATATGATTTAATCAATATGATTTAATAATAAATACTAACACAATATTACTTAAAATTTATAAATAATCTGTTAACCTTTGGTGTATTCCCACTTGTATTGTGTGGTCGTGCCCTTGCTGCCGTCCGAGTGGGTCACGGTGCAGCGCTTTATGTTGCCGTAATCGTCGTAGGTGTACTCGTTTAAGGTGCTGCTGATAAGCCCGCCCTTGGCGTTATAGACGCTGAGCTTGACGGCATTTCCGTTTGCATCATAGCTGTGCTCAGTGCGGCTTATGACCTTGCCGTCGTCGCCGTAGCTGAGGTCGGCAAGCAGCAGGCCGCTTGATGTGTAGGTATAGCGGTTCTCGGTGGTGTCGCCCTCCATGTTATCGATGCGCACGCAACGGGTCCTGCGGCCGTCTGCACCGTACTCATACTTGTACTCGGAGGCAACAAAGCTCTCCCCCTCGTAGTTTTTCTCGTCGATGAGCAGGCCGTCCTTGTACTCGTACGCCGTCACGGAAACGGTCTTGCCGTCAATAGTCGAGACCGCCTTCGTAATATTGCCGTCACTGTCGTACTCATAGCTTGTGCGGTATTCCTCGGAATAATCCTTGTCGGTCTCGGCCACGAAGCTTGTCATGAGTGTTTTTCTGCCGCTTTTATCGTACTCAAAGCTCTTGTAGCCCGTGGGAGCGTCGTTTATGCCGAACTCGGCCTGCTTTACGAGTCGGCCTTTGTTGTCGTACTCGTAGATTATCGTGCTGAACAGCAGACCGTTTGAGTTATAAGTCTCCTCCATTTTGAGTCTGCCATCGTCCTTTGTGTATGTTATCGGCGCCGGAGTTCCGGTCGGCGCAGGGTCGGGCTCCGCCGTTCCGCCGCAGGCGCACAGGCTGAGCATCAACACTCCGGATATAAGCATAGCTGCGGTTTTCTTCATGGCTTTACCCCCTTTTCGATGCATATTATAGCACGGTGTTTTTATTTCTTTTATAATAATCTGTAAATTAAATCGACCTTTCAGACGAAAGGCCGATTTTGGCTCAAAGTACCCGCACTCTCAGGACATCGTCCATCTTGCGGATGGCTACGGCGGTGTCCTCCCAAATCTCGTCACCGAGGTCGATGATGGTGTAGGCAAAGTGGCCGTGCGGCTTGTTTATCATGTGCTCAACATTGATGTTCTTCTCGGTTATCAGATCGAGAATGCGGTTTATCATGCCCGGGACATTGTGGTGTATAACGCAAAGTCTGCACACGCCCATGCGCTCAAGTCGAGCCGACGGGAGATTGACAGAATTTATAATATTGCCGTTTTGCAGGTACTCGTGAAGCTGCCGTGCCGCCATTTCTGCGCAGCGGTCCTCGCTCTCGGGCGTGCATGCGCCCAAATGCGGCAGGGCAATGACATTCTTGCCGCCGAGTATCTTCTTGTTCGGAAAGTCGGTCACATACTTTGCGACCTTGCCGCTTTCGAGCGCTCTTAGCATCGCATCGTCGTCAACGACCTCGGCACGGGATTCGTTTATGATGCGCACGCCCGGCTTCATCATGGAAAGCGCTCGCTCGTCTATCATGTGGTGCGTATCCTCGTTATAGGGAATATTGGCACTTATGTAATCGCAGTTTCTGTAAATTTCACCGAGGTCGTCGGCACGCTTGACATCACGGCTGAGTCTCCAAGCCGACTCAACGGACATAAACGGGTCGTAGCCAATGACATTCATGTCGAGCGCCAGGCAGGCGTTTGCGACCAGTGCGCCCGTTGCGCCGAGACCGAGTACGCCGATGGTCTTGCCCATGAGCTCGGGACCTGCGAAATTGGACTTGCCCTTTTCGACGAGCTCGGGTATCTTATCGCCCTCATCGGCTATGCTCTTGACCCACTCAACGCTGCCGAGAACATCTCTCGACGCCATGACGAGCGAGCATATAGACTGCTCCTTGACCGCTTCGGCATTTGCGCCGGGGCTGTTGAACACGACTATGCCCTTTTCGGCAAGCTCCTCGATCGGGATGTTGTTATAGCCCGCTCCGGCTCTTGCGATGCCGAGAAGCGAAGCGTTGGTATTGTATCCGTGCATATCTGCACTGCGCACGATGATGCCCTCGGGATCATCGATATCCGCCGAGACATTGTAACCGAGCTGCTTGAGCTTATCCAGTCCCACAGGCGAAATATTGTTTATTGTCTTTATATTATACATTGTGTTCAACCTCAAATCGTTTCATAAATTCTATAAGCGCATCCACGCCCTCCATGGGCATGGCGTTGTACAGCGAGGCACGCATACCGCCGGTGAGCCTGTGACCCTTGACATTCAGAAGTCCGTGCTCGGATGCACCCTTTACAAACTCGGCATCCAGCTCATCGCTGCCGGTACGGAAGGTGACATTCATATCGCTGCGCGAGCCGGGCTCGGCGTGCGGAATGAACAATTTGCTGTTATCAAGAAAGTCATAGAGCTTTGCTGCTCGGGCGGATTTTATCTTCTCCATTTCGGCAACGCCGCCGACGCTCTCAAGCCAGTCGAGCATTAGTCCGAGCATATAGATGCACCAGCACGGCGGGGTGTTGAGCATCGAGTCTTTTTTAATAAGCGTGTCGTAGCTCATGACGGACGGGCAGATGTTAAGCTCGTTTCCGGCAAGAGCCTTGTCGACGATGACTACTGTCAGACCGGCGGGTGCCATGTTCTTTTGCGCACCGGCGTAGATAAGACCGTAGTCGGCGACATTCACATGTCGGGACAGGATATCCGACGACATATCGCACACAAGGGGCACGCTCCCGGTCTCGGGCACATACTGCCACTCGGTGCCGTAGATGGTGTTGTTTGCGCAGTAGTAGAAATATTTTGCGCCGTCGTCTATCATGAGCTTATCCTGCGCAGGGATGTAGCTGTGGTCTTTGTCGGAGCTGTCGCAGGCAATGCTGACCGTGCCGTACTTCTTTGCTTCCTTGGCGGCTAAGTTTGAGAAATTACCCGTCACGGCATAGCTTGCCATACCGCCCTCGCCCATAAGGTTTAGGGGTATCGCCGCAAATTGGAGCGTTGCACCACCCTGCAAAAACAGGATCTCGTGCGTATCGGGCACATTGAGCGCACGCTTGAGCTTTGCCTTTGTCTCGGCGAAGATATCGGCAAACAGTTTACTTCGGTGGCTCATCTCCATGACCGACATTCCCGAAGATCGGTAATCGGTGATTTCACTTTGGGCAGCTTTGAGCACAGACTCCGGCATCATAGACGGGCCTGCTGAAAAATTATAGATTCCTTTTCTCGACATGATGAGCTCTCCTTTCGCTGTTTTAAGCAATGCATTGATTATAAAACCATGTGATAAACTTGTCAAACCGTTTTTCCGACAAGAGTATCGCCGGAAACGCCGGTTATCTCGACATTCCGGATCTGACCGCGCAGCTCCTCGCCCTCGACACGAACAAGCAGGTATGTGTCGCTGTGACCCTGCCAAAGGCCGTCCTCTTTCGTCTCGAACAGAACGGGGAGTACCGTGCCGACCGCACTTTCAAGATACGCCCTGCGTGTCTTTTCCGCCACTGCCCTCGCCTGCTTCGAGCGTCTTGCCTTTTCGGCACGGTCTATCTGATTCGGCATTTTGTCTGCCGGTGTGCCCGGGCGGCGGGAGTACGGGAACACATGTACATCGGAGAAGGCAACCTTTTCGAGAAACTCGAGCGTCTCACGCTGGTGCTCCTCGGCCTCGCCCGGAAAGCCGACGATGAGGTCGGCGGTAAGACCGCAGCCGGGGAAATATTTGCGCAGAAGCTCGGTGGCCTCGAAAAACCTTGCGGTGTCGTACTTGCGGTTCATGGCCTTCAAGGTCGCGTCGCAGCCGGATTGCAGCGACAGGTGGAAATGCCTGCACACGCTGCCGGTCTCGGCGATGCGGCGGCAGAAATCCTCGGTGATGATGCTCGGCTCGATTGACCCCATGCGCAGACGCATATGGGGCGCTGCCTCGGCAATTGCAACGATGACATCGGCAAGATCGGGCTTTCCCTTGAGGTCAACGCCGTAGGAGGCGACCTCGATGCCGGTCACGACAAGCTCTCTGTAGCCCTTTTCGTCAAGCTCCCGTGCCTGCTTTGCCGCCTGCTCTACCGGCAGGCTGCGCACCCTGCCACGGGTGTATGGGATGATGCAGTAGGTGCAGAAATTGACGCAGCCGTCCTGAATTTTCAAAAGCGCGCGGGTGTGGCCTGCGACGGCGCCGGCGGGCAGCTCCTCAAACATTCTGCGCTCAAAGGGCTTATCGAGTATTTTTTTATGCGTACCGGTAAGCGCCGCATTTTCGATAGCTTCGACGAGTTTTACCCTGTCGCCGCTGCCGAACACGACATCGGCGCCGAGCTTTTCGGCGGTGTCGGGGCTAAGCTGCGAATAGCAGCCGGACACGGCGACGACCGCACCGGGGTTTTCCTCACGCAGACGGTTTATCGCCTGACGGGACTTGCGCCCTGCCTCGGCGGTGACGGCGCAGGTGTTGACGATGACGGCATCGGCGCTCTCGCCCTCTGACGCCGCCGTGTGGCCGTGCTCATTTAGCAGCGTTTCAATCGCCTGTGTCTCATACTGGTTGACCTTGCAGCCAAGAGTGTATATAATATATTTCATGCTTTTCTCCATTTCTATATACAAGGAGTAGTCTATGGAAGTCTATCTTGATAACGCCGCAACAACGAGGGTCTGCCCCGAGGCTGCGGACATTGCTTATAAGACGATGCTGGAAACCTACGGCAACCCAAGCTCCACCCACACAAAGGGTCGTGAGGCAAAGGCCGTTTTGGATAACGCCCGCAAGCAGCTTGCCGCCGCACTGGACTGCGCACCCGGCGAGGTGTACTTCACCTCATGCGGCTCGGAGGGCGACAACTGGGCGATAATAAACGGTGCCGAGAGTATGCGCCGCAAGGGGCTGCACATCATAAGCTCCGAGGTGGAGCATGATGCGGTGAGAAAGTCCATGGACGAGCTCAAGCGCCGTGGCTTTGAGGTCACGATGCTGAAACCCGAGTCTGACGGCTCTATATCCCCGGAGGCGGTCGCTGCTGCACTGCGGCCGGACACGGTCTTGGTGAGCCTCATGATGGTCAATAACGAGACCGGCGCCGTAACCGACATTGCCGCCGTTGCAAAGGCGCTCAAAAAGGCAAAGTCAATTGCCCTATTGCACACCGATGCCGTGCAGGGCTTCATGAAGGTGCCGTTTTCGGCAAAGCGGCTCGGTGCGGACATGATAACCGTCAGCGGCCACAAGATCCACGCTCCAAAGGGCATAGGCGCATTGTATATCAAAACAGGGGTCAAAATCAAGCCCTATATCATGGGCGGCGCTCAGGAATCAGGTCTAAGAGCCGGAACCGAGGCCATGCCGCAGATAGCCGCCTTCGGCAAAGCCTGCGAGCTTGCCAAGGCGAGCATGAATGACGCCACCGAGCGTATGGCGCAGCTCAGGCAGTATGCCGCCGGGCGCATAGTCGCCGAGATGCCGGAGGCGGTCATCATAGGCGGCGGAGCACCGCACATTTTAAGCGTATCGCTCCCGGGCTGGCGAAGCGAGGTTTTGATGAACTTTCTCGAAGCGAGAAGCGTTTTTGTCTCACGAAGCTCGGCCTGCAAAAAAGGCGGCAGAAGCCATGTGCTTGAAGCGATGGGGCTGCCCGCCGAGGTCATCGACGGTGCCGTGCGTATAAGTCTTTCCCGTTACACGACAAAAGACGAGCTCGACGAACTTTGCTCTGCGCTCAAAGATGCACACGACAGTTTAGCTCACAGATAAACATGCAAAACCTCCGCTTGGGCGGAGGTTTTTTGCTTTTTACTTTTTTACTTATCTTTCTGCGCCTGCTTGCGCATTATCATGGTCCCCGATTCAGGGTCTATATGGTCTAAATCCGAATACAAGTCCGGGTCATCCGGCAAATCTTTTTTCTTTAGGCGCTTATCAACAAGCCTCGTAACGCCGGTGTAGATAACGACGAATACGGGAACGCCAAGAAGCATTCCCCAGAAGCCGAACAGACCGCCGAACAGAATGATCGAGAACATGACCCAAAAGCCGTTTATGCCGATTGAGCCGCCGAGGATCTTCGGCCCTATGATATTACCGTCGACCTGCTGGAGGATAATAATGAAGATTACGAATATGAGGCACTTCCACGGATCAACGAGTAAAATCAGAAGCGCAGACGGTATCGCACCGATGAACGGCCCGAAGAACGGAATGACATTCGTAACGCCGACGATGACCGACACCAAAAGCGCATAGGGCATATTCATGATAAGGCAGCCGATATAGCAGATAGCACCGATTATCGCAGAGTCGAGCAGCTTACCGGTGATAAAGCCCATAAAGGTCCTGTCGGTGAACTTTAATGCTTCACTGATGCTCTTTGCAGCCTTAGTGCTGCAAATGCAGTACAGAAGCTTCATTGCGTGGGCACGGAAGGTCTCACGATTATAGAGAATGTACACCGAGACGATGATGCCGATGACGATGTTATAAACGACCTTCAAAACACCGTAAACGCCGGTGGTTATATTCACGATAACGCCGTCCATGCTGGGAAGGAGCGTGTTCTGCGCCCAATTAGTCAGTGCATCGGCGAGATTCCCGAATATCTTGGTGGCATACTGCTCAACAACGGGATTTTCACGCAAGAGCCTGTCGATGGTCTTGGTTGCGGAATCAAAATACTCACCGCTGTTTGCGACGATGGTCGCAATGGAGTCGTACACCTGCGGGACGATCAGATATATAAGCGCCGTGATTATCAGCACCAAAACTATCTCGGCCAAAACAACTGCAAGCACTCTCGGCAGCTTATCGCTGAGCTTCAGCTTAGGGTACTTATTGCGAGCCTTTATAAGCAGCGGCGTAAACAGCTTTTTTTCATACAGCGCCATTGACGGCATGAGAAGATACGATATGACAAGGCCCCAGATAAAGGGACTGAGTATGCCCAAAAACGAGCCTATGGCTTTTATAAGTGAGCTTATATAGTCAAGGCCGAAATAGAAAACTATCGCACATGCGGCCACGGCAAAGCCGGTAATGCCCCATGCAAGATAGCCCTTGTAATTATGATTCATTCTTCGCAAGCTGTCCACCTCCGTGCTTTGGTTTGATTTTACTATTACTTTAATTGTCCGTCAATAAATATTATGTAAATTATGAATTTTTTATGTTATGTTAACTGTTTTTGAATAATCCTCGAAAAATGGATGTTGGAAACTGTGTTGAAAATGTTCAAAACGCTTTAATAATCAAGTGCTTTTTAGCTTTGTACTTATCTTACATAAAATCGGTTTTTGTCGAATAAAGCATAATTTTGCAACTTAAGTTGACGGGAGCCGAACCTTATCATTTTGTCCCCCACCGTGAGCATATGCTTTTCACGGAGGGATAAGCAATGAAGAAACTGATCTGCACATTTCTTGCCGCACTGCTCATGTCGGTGCCGGCACATGCGATAGAAACGATAAGTGATGATGCAATAGATATCAAAGCTCCATCGGCTATTTTGATGGAAAAGACCAGCGGCGAGGTCATCTACGAGAAAAACGCACACGAAAAGCGGCCTCCGGCGAGCGTTACGAAGGTCATGACGCTGCTGCTCATTGTAGAAGCCGTCGAGCGTGGCGATATCAGCCTTGACGACACGGTCATAGCTTCCGAGCGGGCGGCTTCATTCGGCGGGAGCTGCGTTTACCTCGAAGAGGGCGAGAAGATGAGCGTTGACGAGATGCTAAAGTGCATCACCGTAGTTTCCGCTAACGACTGCGCCGTTGCGATGAGCGAATTTCTTTGCGGATCGGAGCCGGCATTCGTGCAGCGCATGAACGAAAGAGCGGCCGAGCTCGGGCTCAAGGACACGCATTTTTGCAACTGCACCGGACTATTCGAAGACCCCGAGCACTATACAAGCGCCTATGACCTTGCAGTCATGAGCCGTGCGCTCATAAAGCACGACCTCATAAAGAAATACTCGACTATCTGGATGGACAGCATACGAGATGGCGAGTTTGGGCTATCGAACACCAACAAGTTAGTGTACTACTACGACGGCTGCACAGGGCTCAAAACCGGATACACCGACAAGGCCATGTACTGCCTTTCGGCAACGGCAGAGCGGGACGGCGTGGAGTACATTGCCGTCATCATGCACGGCGATTCGATAGAGTCGAGAAACAATGACGCTAAAGCACTGCTAAACTACGGCTTTGCAAACTACAAGCTTTGCTCCCTGCGCTCGAATGAGGTGCTGCCGCCGGTGAAAGTCAGGCTCGGCAAGTGTGACAGCGTGCAGCCGGTGTACACAGGCGAGGAGACGGCACTGATAAAAAAATCCGGCACGGCGGACATCACCTACGATGTTGACCTGCCCGAGAGTGTGCCTGCGCCCGTCAAAAAAGGGCAGAAGCTCGGCACGCTCACCGTGCGCACAGGCGGCAAGGTGTTCCGTGAGGTACCTCTCATTGCCGGAAGCGATGTTGAGCGAGCTGGGCTGCTCGGGATATTCACCGATATTGCGCTTTCTTATCTCGGAATAGGGTAATTTGCCCCACTTCGTGTTAAGATTTCGACATTTTCAGCGACTATTTCCCCACTTGAGCACAAATCGCTTGATTTTATATATATTTGATGTATAATATATTAATACTGTTACTTCAGATACGGAGGCAATTATGGTTAAGGTCGATTTATCGGGTGTTTCCGCTTTTTTTGACCCGGCAGAGCTTGACTTTGCGGCGGCATCGATGGCTCACAGAGAGCTTGTCGATCGTACCGGCGCAGGCAATGATTTTACCGGCTGGCTGGAGCTTCCCCAGCGGATAAAGGATACGGAGCTTAAGAGCATCCTAAGTGCGGCACAGCGTATACGCTCCCGCTCAAAGGCGCTCGTCGTTATAGGCATCGGCGGTTCCTACCTCGGTGCAAGAGGCGCTATCGAGCTTCTGCGTCCCGTCAGAGGCGAGAATGACCCCAAGATATTCTTCATCGGCAACGGTCTTTCACCGGATGCACTCAACGATATGCTGCAGCAGCTCGGAGACTGCGACTTTGATGTCAATGTCATATCCAAGTCCGGCACGACGCTTGAGCCTGCCGTGGCGTTCCGCATTTTCCGCAAGCTCCTCAAGGAGAAGTACGGCACGGCCGCAAAGAAGCATATATTTGCGACCACCGATGCCCACAAGGGCGTTCTGAAATCCCTTGCCGACAGCGAGGGTTGGGAGTGCTTCGTCGTTCCCGACGATGTCGGTGGAAGATACAGCGTGCTCTCGGCAGTTGGTCTGCTTCCCATGGCAGTTGCAGGTATTGATATCAAAACCGTCGTCAACACCGCTATCGAGGAGTTCAAGGCACTTGACCTGCGTTCGCCGGAGAATCCTGCGTGGCAGTACGCCGCAGCAAGACAGCATCTTTACCGCAACGGTAAAAGCATTGAAATTCTCGGCTGCTATGAGCCGAGCTTCCGCTTCATGGCCGAGTGGTGGAAACAGCTTTACGGTGAAAGCGAGGGCAAAAACGGCATCGGCATCTTCCCCGCCTCGGTCGAGCTGACGGCTGACCTGCACTCGATGGGGCAGTACATTCAGGACGGTCCTCGCACGCTTATGGAGACGATCGTAAGCTTTGATGAACCGTGCAGAGGCTTTACGATCCCGTTTGAAATGGGCGATCCGGACGGGCTCAACTACCTTGCAGGCAAGGAGCTTGCAGGCATTTGCAAGACCGCTGCCGAGGCCGTTAAGGCTGCGCACATCTCCGGCGGTGTTCCCAACATCGGCATCTCCGTCCCCGCAAGGGACGAGGCGGGTTTTGCGTCTCTGGTATGCTTCTTTGAGCTTGCCTGCGCAATTTCCGGCTACATGTCGGGCGTAAATCCCTTTGACCAGCCCGGCGTCGAGGCGTACAAAAAGAATATGTTCAAAATGCTCGGCAAGCCCAACTAAATCATAGTTAAAACATAACCGCTCAAGTCAATTGAGCGGTTATTAAAATATTTACACTTTTCTTCTTGCTTTGTTGAGCGAAAAATGTTAATCTAAACTCAACAATAAAGCCATATTTTTAGTAAGGAGATGGTCACAATGGTTAAGTTGATTTTGGGTCTCAAGGGTTCCGGAAAGACCAAGCGCCTTGTTGAGCTGGTTCGGGAGGCAGTCGCCAGTGAGAACGGCGATGTCGTTTGCATCGAAAAGGAGAAAAAGCTCACCTTCGATATTCCCTATCAGGCTCGCCTTATCGAGGCAGGCTCTTACAGCGTCGGCTCTTATGAGTTTATAAGAGGCTTCATCTGCGGTCTGCACTCCGGCAACTATGATATCACCCATGTTTTTGTCGATAATTTCTACAAGATCGTCAGCGACAGGGACCCCCAGAAGTTCACGGAGTTTCTCGGCTGGCTGGACGCTTTTTCCGCAAAGGAAAACATTGATTTTATTATAAGTGCTACCCTCGATCCCGAGACCGTCGGCGAGGATGTTAAGAAGTACATGATTTGATATATTAATTTATAAAAAATTCACCTCACCACAGGTTCGCCTGCGGTGAGGTAATTTTTTTATTGTTTTACTTGCCGAGCTTTGCCTTGAGATCCTTTATCGCTATCTTTGCCGCACGCTTTGCCATGTACGGGAGCATGACCTTCATGGTGTCCTCTCTCGGAACGAGATTGGAGCATTCGGGTACATCACGGCTCAGGTGGATAGCGTCGAAGTGACACCTCGTTGTACACAGACCGCAGCCGATGCACCTGTTCTCATCGACGATGCTTGCGCCGCAGCCGAGGCAGCGGGAGGTCTCAAACTTGACCTGCTCCTCGGTGAGGTTCTCGTAAGCCTCGCATTGACGCTCGGGAGCCTTGAGCTTATCTATCGGGAACACGACCTTACTCTTGTCAAGCTCGATGTAGTCGCGGCGGTTTCTGTTTAGCGTGAGCGAGCTGTGCGGGCGCATGTAGCGATGCATGGATATTGCCGCCTCACGGCCTGCCGCGATGGCATCGATGACGAACTTAGGTCCGGTCTGAACATCGCCGCCTGCGAAGATATCGGGGACATTGGTCTGATATGTAAGCTCCTTGGCGATGACCGTGTCCTTGTCGGTAAGCGCAAGGCCCTCGGTTGCGATGCCGCCGAGATCTATCTTCTGGCCTATCGCCGCAATAACGGTGTCGCACTTGACATCGCCGCACTCGCACCTGAACGCAGTTATCTTGCCGTCCTTGGAGACTATTTCGACAGGCTTATGCTCGAACAGGAACTTCACGCCGTCTTCACGGGCTTCCTTGACTTCGAGAGCGTCCGCCTTCATGTCTTTTTCCGTTCTGCGGTAGACGATGGTGACATCCTTAACGCCGAGCCTTATTACCGTGCGGGCAACATCGATGGCAACATTGCCGCCGCCGACAACGACGACCTTCTTGCCGAGCGCCGGCTTCTTGCCTTCGGCGACCTCGTGCAGGAAGTCAACGCCGCCGAGCGCCAGCTCCTCGCCCGGGATGCCGAGAGCGGCAGCCTTCTGTGCACCGATTGCGACATAGAAGCTCTTATAGCCCTCTTTGCGCAGCTGCTCAACGGTGATGTTCTTGCCTATCTCAACGCCGCAGCGTATCTCGACACCGAGCTCCTTGAGAACCTGTATCTCGGCCTCGATGACCTTCTTGCCGAGCTTATATTCGGGGATGCCGTAGCGCATCATGCCGCCGGGGTACTTATTCTTTTCAAACACGGTGGGATAATAGCCCATGAGCGCAAGATAGTAAGCGCAGCTCAAACCCGCAGGGCCTGCGCCAATGACGGCGACCTTGACATCGTCGAAGCGGCCGTAGCGCTTTTCGGACCTTATCTCGGGGATGTATCTCGTCTCGGCCTTGAGGTCGAGCTCTGCTATGTATTTTTTGACCGCATCGATTGCAACGGGAGCATCGATATTGCCTCGCATGCACGCATCCTCGCAGCGGCGGTTGCACACTCTGCCGCAGATTGCAGGGAACGGATTATCCTGCTTAATAAGCGCAAGAGCCTCGCTGTAGCGTCCCTCGTTTGCCATCTTAAGATAGCCCTGTATCGCAATGTGAGCCGGGCAGGCGGTCTTGCAGGGGGCTGTGCCGGTGTCGTGGCAGTTGGTACGGGCATCGTAGCGGTAGTTGGGGTTCCACTTTTCCTCCGGCCACCGGGTCTCATCGGGAACCTCGGCCTTGGGGTACTGGATTGGTCCGTCCTTGGTGCACAGCTTCTGACCGAGCTTCACCGCACCGACAGGGCAGACCTCGACGCACTTGCCGCAGGCAACGCAGTTTTCGGTGTCGACATGGGCGACATATGCCGAGCGGGAGAGGTTGCGGCAGTTAAAGAACTGGCTGGATCTTATCGCACAGCAGGTTGCGGGGCTGCAATTGCAGATGCCGAGAATGCGCTGATCGCCGTCAAGGTTGGTTATCTGGTGCACGCAGCCCTGATCCTCGGCACGCTGCAAGATCTCCATGACCTCATCGTAAGTGATGTAGTGGCCACGGTGCGTCTCAACGGCGTATCTTGCCATCGAGCCGACAGCGATACACATATCCTCATAATCCTCACCTGCGCCCTCGTCGATTATCTCCTTGGACATTCTGCAAACGCAGGGCACGGTGGCGTAGATCTCGTACTTGTCGAGCCAATACGAAATATGCTCGTGGGAAACGGAGTTACTCTGTGCGGGTATCGCCTTCTCGACAGGCACTACATGCATCGCCATGCCCGAGCCGCCGGGCGGGACGAACTGGGTAAAGCCCTTGAGCGGCTCAAAGGCCATGCGGTCAAACAGCATTGCCGCAGTAGGCTCCTTTTCGACCATCGACTTTTTCATGCCCATGTACTCGCCGCTGCCAACGATATAAGGCGGCAGAGAATACATTTTTTCGCCTGTGGCATTAATGTCGTTTTCAAACTTGTACTCTACGATGCCGACCTGACAAAGCTCCTCAAGGATCTCCACCAGGTGCTCTCTCGTGTGCTTTTTGTTCATCTTCAGGATCTCGTCGACCTTGTAGACCTTGTGTACCTTCATGGTGAGTGCTACCTCTGCCATCTCGTCGGTCACCCAAGGTGCCATGCCGTAGTACTCGGCATCGGAGGTTTTGATCTCCTTGACAAATTTGCGGTCGGTGATGTGAAGCGCCAGCTTTTGAATGAGCTCTCTGGGCTGCTCGTCGAATTTCGTGCCGAACTTTGTGTCGGGACGAATTCCGTTGACCCAAGTCTCATACTCCTGCTGCCACATCGGATCGGTGTGCTTTGTGAACATGTTACTCCTCCTTCAACATTTAAATATTCCCCTACCCTTGTTTGATCAAGGTTATATACATTATTAAATAATTAACAGTGTCAAAAGTCAAACAAAAAAATCAATTCTACATTTTGCCGAAAATAGCATGACAATAATATGCACTTTGCACAAACGACATTATTGAAAATAAAGGCAAAAAAACGGCACAGCCCACAAGATGTACGCTATGCCGTTTAATTTTCACTCAAGCTCACGGTACATTGCCGGAGCTTCGTCTTTTTTTGCCGCTTCGTTCACGGCGAGCACCTCGACCTTCAAGCTGCGCTGGCCGAAGGCGATCTCGATGATATCACCGACCTTGACCTGATAGCTTGCCTTGACCTGACGGCCGTTTACGGAAACACGCTCACCGTCGCAGGCATCGTTCGCCACCGTTCTGCGCTTTATTAGTCGGGACACCTTCAGATACTTATCAAGTCTCATACAGTCTCCTATTGAAAAAAGCCGCCAAACGGCGGCCTTTTCATATCAATTATTTTGCAACCGCGTCCTTGAGAGCCTTGCCTGCCTTGAAGAAGGGGACCTTAGTTGCGGGGATCTCGATCTCTTCACGGGTCTTGGGGTTACGGCCGACACGGACGCCGCGCTCCTTGATGTCGAAAACGCCGAAGCCAACCATCTGAACCTTTTCGCCGGAAACCAGAGTGTCAACAATGGTATCAAATGCGGCGTTGACAGCCTTTTCGGAGTCCTTCTTGGAAAGACCGGTCTTTTCTGCGACGGCTGTTATAAGTTCTGCCTTATTCATGTGTAATCCTCCTAAAATTTCGTGCGTAATTCGTAATTGTATATATAGCCCGTATCAGCAAATGAGCCTCGGGTTATTTACAGGGAAATTGTGCCCCCCTGCGAAAGCGCATTGAAAATCTACCACATTATGCCCTGTTAATCAAGTCTTTTTTTCATAAAAGCATGATTTTTTAATACTTTTTTCAATTTTCAGCGCATATGGAGCAATTTTGCTATCTTTTCGCCTTTTGGTATGAGCTTCATGTCCTCGGCGGTTATGGCACGCAGCTTGATGGCGGCAACGGCGTAAACGACGACTGCGACGAGCATCGCAACGCACATTGCGGCAGCCATATAAAGCTTGCTGTCATAGTCTAAAACAAGCGAGCCTGCGTAGTACACGGCGTAGGTCACGGCGCCCATGATAAGGCAGGCAGCGCCGGGTCTTACGAACACTTCCTTTGCCGACGGCGACTTTTCAAAGCTGCGGGCGATGAAAATGAGGTTCAAGACACACATCGTTACATAGCAGCACAGCGTACCAATGGGGGCGCCGTAGATGTTGAGCTCCGGGATGCCGACAAGAAACCAGTTGACGGTTATCTTCATAAGGCCGCCGGCGATGATGGAATACGCCGTGAGCTTCTCCTTGCCCGTTGCCTGCAAAACGGCGGTCGTCATGAGTGAGAAGCATACGAATATCGATGCGATACCCAAAAGGCACAAAAGCAGCGTGCCGGCCTCGTGAGCGCCGGGGTAAATTATCTTCATGATGGGGTCTGCGAGCACAGCAAGTCCGACGCCCATGGGAAGGCATAGCGCCATGGAAATTCTCAGCGAGTCCTCGGATATCTTGGCCGCCAGCTTTTTGTCGCCGATAACGATCTTTGCGGCGATAGCCGGAACGACGGAGATGGTCAAGGGCGTTATAAATGCCGCAGGAACATTGAACAGAGTCTGTGCCTTGCCGTAAACACCGTAGAGCACCTTTGCTTCGTTATAGGTAAAGCCCGCTGCGTCCTGAAGTCTTGCCATGCAAAGGCCGGAGTCAAGCAGATTGATAAACGACAAAACGATAGAGCCGAGAGCAATGGGTATGCCGATCCTGATAAGGTTTTTGAATATCTCTCCCCGAGGCTCGGGGATATCGGGCTCGGCAACGGGAATGATCTTGTAGTTGCGAACCTTATACACATACATGTATATAAGCACCGCCAACGAGCCGATGGTAACGCCGAAGATGGCTCCGGCCGAGGCAATGGGCTTATCGTAGCCGTTTGCGACAAAATACCACGCCAGCAAAAGGCCGACAACGACCTTGACGAGCACCTCGAGCACCTGACCCACGGTCGTGGGTATCATGTTTCCGTGTCCCTGCGCATAGCCCCTGAACGCCGAGGTGAGGCACACCAAAAGCACCGCCGGTGCAAGCGTGCGTATGCTCAGTGCGGTGTCGGGATTATGCAGGATACCGGCAAGCCAATCAGGAAACAGGAACATTATCGCCGTGCTGATTGCGCCTAATGCGAAAAATGTCCACAATGCGACAGAGAAGGTGCGGCGCACCTGCATCTGCCTGCCCTGCGTGTGAGCCTCGCTCACCATTCTCGACAATGCCACCGGCAGGCCGGCCGTCGCCAGCATCAGAAACACGCTGTAGACATTGTACGCCGAGATGAACAGACCGTACCCGTCGTCACCGAGCAGGTTTCCGATGGGGATCTTGTAGATCGCACCGAGGATCTTCATTATAACAACGCCGGCGGTTAGTATTGCCGCACCGTGCAGATAGTTTTGTTCCTTTGCTTTACCCACGGGCTTTCCCCCTACGCTTATCATTTTAAAACTTAGTGTAATATATACCGCCGATAGCGATAAATCAAGGGATTTGTGTAAACAATCACCTCATGTACTTGAGCACCGCCACCTGCTGGGGCGTGTTATGGTCGATGGTTATGGTGTCGGTATCGTAAAAACGCACAAGGTCAAGCGGCATGTACTGGTCGGTGAATGCCTCCACCCTTTCCATCCTGCGGCTGCCGCAGCCGTCATGCGCATAGTGCATGGGGATTACGACATTTGCAAAAATTTCGTCTGCGAGGGGCTTTGTTTTATCGCTGGGCATGGCTCTGAAGCCACCGGCGGCTATCATGAGGACATCTGCTCCGAAAAGCTCGGCCTTCTCGTTATCGGTGAGCATACTGCCGAGGTCTCCCATGTGTACGAGCTTGTATCCGTCCCAATTGATGATATGTATCTTATTTTTGCCTCTTAATGAGCCCCAGCTCGTGTCGTGAAAGCAGTCAATGACGCTCACCTCGTACGGGCAGGGCTTAATCGTGCCGGAAAGGCGCACGCCCTCACGGTAGTTGTGTCCCCTGTGCTCATGACTCACGAGCACCGCATCGGCATCGACCTTGAGCGGCGGGTAGTGCGCATTCGTGAGGTCATAAGGGTCAATGACGACGCTGTAGCCGTCATGGCTTATCTTAAAGCATGAATGTCCAAGCCATTGTATTTTCATAGTATTCTCCGTTTCACATTTGTATGTCTTGATTCGGCAGCAAAATCTCGGCATTGTTATGCCGAGATCATGCATCGTTGTTTTATTACTCGTAATCGTCCTCTAAAAGCTGCTCGCCGATCTTATAGACATTGCCCGCTCCGACGGTGAGTATAATGTCACCGGGCTGAGCCGTCTCGCGCAGGCTTTGAACTATCTCGCCGAAGGTTTTGTAAAACCTTGCACCGTCTATATTATCCGCCAAGTCCTTGGAGCTGATGCCGAGAGTGTTTTTCTCACGGGCGGCAAATATCTCGGCAAGGTAGACGATATCCGGCCGCTTGAGCTGGCGGACAAAGTCGTTAAACAGCGCCTTTGTGCGGCTGTAGGTGTGCGGCTGGAATATAACGATAGTGCGCTTGTAGCCTAAAAGCTCAACGGCGTCAAGCAGTGCCTTGACCTCGCCCGGATGGTGGGCATAGTCGTCAAAGACATCCGCACCGTTAAACTTGCCCTTGAACTCAAAGCGCCTTCCGGCGCCGGAAAATCCCGCAAGGCCGTACTTTATCGCCGTCGGCTTTATGCCGAGGCAAATGCTCGCGGCCGCTGCGGCCAGTGCGTTTTTGAGATTATGCTCGCCGGGGACATGGATATTTGCCGTCTCAAGGTACTTACCCTTGTACATAATGTCAAACTTCGTGAGCGAGCCTATGCGCACAACATTTTTTGCGTACACATCCGCCTTGGAGGTAAGACCGAAGGTCACGACATTGCGGTCAATGCCCTTGAGAGCGTCCATGGTGTTCTCATCGTCGTAGTTTGCAACGACATAGCCGTCATGCGGCACATTCTCGGCAAAGGCACGGAAGCTCTTCTTGATATCCTCGATGCCGGAGAAAAAGTCGAGGTGATCCGACTCAATGTTCAGTATCACGGCGACCGTGGGATAAAACTGCAAAAACGAATTATAATACTCGCACGACTCCATGACGATGGTGTCGCCGTTGCCGACACGGTGGCCGGCCTGCAAAAGCGGCAGAGTGCCGCCTATCATGACGGTGGGGTCTTTCTCGGCCGCCATGAGAATGTGAGTGCACATAGAAGTGGTCGTGGTCTTGCCGTGCGTGCCGGAAATGCACAGGGCATTTTTATACCCCTTCATTATGGCGCCCCAAGCCTGCGTGCGCTCGAACACGGGGATGCCCATCTCATGCGCTCTTATGACCTCGGGGTTATCGTCATGGGCGGCGGCAGTTCTGACGACAAACTGCGTATCGGGGGTGATGTTCGACGCATCGTGGCCGATGAAGATCTCAATACCCTTGCCACGGAGATTTGAGGTGCGCTCGCTCTCTGCGATGTCAGAGCCGGTTATCTCAAGCCCTGCGTCATGCAGGACCTCGGCAAGCGGAGACATTGAAACGCCGCCGATGCCTATAAGATGACCCTTGCTGCCCTTTTTAAGAAACTTATCAAAATCAGACATAATATCTCCAATCAATGCGATTTTGCCGCATCTTTAATTTACAAATTCTTATTGATGTATCATTTGGCAAATGATATTATAATACTGTAATCGAGACTTTACAAGTAGTTTAATATTCATATACTGTTATAGGTGTTATTCATGCCACAAATAAACCCGCCCAAATATGTCAGGCAAATACTGTTCGGTCTGCAGGCAAGATCGCATCAGGCGTATCTTGTCGGCGGCTGCGTCCGTGATGTGCTCATGGACATTACCCCGCAGGACTGGGATATATGCACGAGCGCTCTGCCAGAGGAGGTCATGAGCATTTTCCCGGGCTCGGAGCCCACCGGCATAAAGCACGGCACCGTCACCGTCAAGGTCGGCAACCGCTCCGCAGAAGTCACGACCTTCCGTACCGACGGCAGCTACCGTGACCACCGCAGGCCGGAGTCGGTAACTTTCGTTTCCGAGCTCATAAGCGACCTCAGCCGCCGTGATTTTACGATGAACGCCATCGCCCTTTCGGCAGACGGCATGCTCTCCGACCCCTTTGACGGCGTACAGGCAATCCGTGAGCGTACGATACGCTGCGTCGGCGACCCGATGCTCAGGTTTAACGAGGATGCGCTGCGAATGTTCAGGGCACTCCGTTTTTCCGCCCGTCTCGGCTTTACAATAGAATACGAGACCGTTGCCGCAATATTCGAGTGCGCCCCCCTTGCCGCAGAGCTTGCGCCGGAGCGTGTGCGTGATGAGCTTGAGAAGATACTTCTCACCACCCGCCCCGAGACGCTGGGCGTTGCGATAAAGTTCGGACTTTTAAGGCGCTACATACCCGGAAACGGCTGGGCAAGCCCCAATTATGCCGACATTGCGAGCATGACCCGCAAGCCCTTGACCCGTTGGGTCACATTCAGTATAATGCTCCAAAAATACGGCTATATCCCGTCGGCGCACGCATTTTTGGAGGAGCTTCGGCTCGATGGGCGCACCCTGCGCTGCTGCGCCGATGCCGAGGAAATGCTAAAGTGCGAAGCACCGACAGATAAGTTAGGCTGGAAAAAGCTTTTGAGCCGCTACGGGGTCGACTCCGTAGCCTGCGCAGTCGCCGCCTACGATGTTATAAACGGACTTAACTGCGAAAAGGAGTTCAAAGCCGTGCTCAAAAGCGGCGAGTGCTTTTCGCTCAAACATCTTGCCGTCTCGGGCGACGATCTGTTGAGTCTTGGACTCAAGGGTCCGGAGCTTGGCGAGATGCTCAAATTCCTGCTCGACTATGTAATGGAATACCCTGATAATAACAAGCGTGAGATCCTGCTGGAGCTTGCGAAGTATTCGGAGGAAAGCTGATGCGCTGTGCTAATATGGAGGAGCTGAACGCCAATTGTTTGGGCTGTATGCGCTGCGAGCTCGGAAAAACACGGACGAATTTGGTGTTCGGTGTCGGCAACGACCGTGCCGAGGTCATGCTCATCGGCGAAGGCCCGGGTGAGCAGGAGGATCTGCAGGGCATACCCTTTGTGGGGCCGGCAGGGCAGCTGCTTGACAATATGCTCAGGATGATAGACCTTGACCGCAGTAAGGTATACATAGCAAACATCGTAAAGTGCCGCCCGCCGAGAAACCGTGACCCCCGTGACGAGGAGCAGGATGCCTGCTACCCGTGGCTCGCAGAGCAGATAGAGCTCGTAGACCCCAAAATAATTATATGTCTCGGCCGCATTTCCGCCACTGCGCTCATTCGGGATGATTTTCGCATCACCCGTGAGCACGGGCTGTGGTTTGACATCAACGGCCGCCGCATGACTGCGATATACCACCCCTCGGCGCTGCTCAGGGATATTTCAAAGCGCCCCGAGACCTTTGCCGACCTGCGCTCGATAAGAAGCGAGATAAAAAGAATTTGTAAGGAAACCTATTGACCGATGCACTCTCTTAAGCCAATCACACTTGACCTAAAGCCTGCCGTTGACAGGCTTTTTGAAATTGAAAACTCCCGCAGTGCCGACTTCTGCTTCGGCAATGTTTACATGTGGGACAAGCGCTTTAAGCAGTCTGTCACCCTCTGCGGCGACAGACTCGTCACTTTGCTGCACAGAAGGGGCGAATTGTTCTTCGCCTTCCCCGTCGGCAGCGGAGATATCCGTCCGAGCTTTGAATTTATGCAGGGCATATGCGACAGGAACGCTCTCCCCTTGCGCATCTGCGGCGTTTGCGAGGAACACCTTGCGCTCATAAACGAAGCTTATCCCGATGAGTTTGAAGTCACCGAGGACAGGGATTTTTCAGACTACATCTACGAGATAGACAAGCTCGCCGAATACCCGGGCAGACATTTGCACGCAAAGCGCAACTACTGCAACCGCTTTGAGGCCGAGCACGAATGGAGCTTTGAGCCGATAACGGCCGACCGCCTCCCCGATTGCCTCGATATGCTCGATAAGTGGACGCGGCAGTCGCAAGACCGGCTTACCGATGATATAGGCTTTGAGCACGATGCCATAGTCCGTGGCTTTGAAAGCTTTGACGAGCTGGGTCTTGAGGGCGGTATGCTCATTGCAGACGGCAGGCTCGTCGGCTTCACTGTCGGTGAGGTCATAAGCTCCGACACCTTCTGCACGCACTTTGAAAAGGCCTACACCGACATTGACGGGGCGTACACAATGCTCTGCCGTGAGATGGCCCGCATGGTCATGGCAAAGCGCCCGGATGTGCGTTATGTAAACCGAGAAGATGACATGGGCAACCCTGCTCTGCGCACCTCCAAGCTGTCGTATAAGCCCGAGGAGATACTCATAAAATACATCGTAAGGTCAAGATGATATGTATTACGCAATCAATATAAACGAATACCGGCAGGATGATATTCCCTCGCTCAAGCGCCTGTGGATGGAGACCTTCGGTGATGCACCGGAGCTCGTTGACCGCTTTTTTGAGCTACTGCCGTCGATGGGAACCGGGCTTGTCGCAGAGGCAGACGGTGAGCTTTTGGGCGCTGCGTATCTTCTGGACGCCGAGCTTTGGAGCCCGGAAAAGCCGCCGGTAAAGTTAGGGTATATCTACGCCGTCGCCGTTGAGCCTTCTGCCCGCAATTGCGGCATCGGCGCAAAGCTCATTTCAGCCTGTGAAAGGTACTGCTGGGAAAACGGCATTGAAATCTGCACCACGCTTCCCGCCGAGGAGTCGCTGTATGCATGGTACGAGCGTGTCGGCGGATTTCAGACCGCAACAAGGTGCCTGTACGAGACGGTGCTCCCCTCGGACAGCGCCGCCGAAATAGCACCGCTTTTTGCCGATGAGTACGCCTTCAAGCGTGCGGATATTCTGCGTGATAATAATTATGTAAACCTAAATTACGGCTACATGCTGTTTCAGGAAGCTCTGTGCAAGAGATACGGCGGTGGGCTGTTCGGCTGCAAGGACGGTATCGCCTGCGGCTATGTGGATAACGGTGTTCTGCTTGTGAAAGAGGTGCTGAACGACTCTCCGGAGTTTATTCCGGCGCTTTGCAGTAAGCTCGGCGCAAAAAGCGCACTTGTACGCCGCCCTGACTGCTACGGCACTCCGTTTATTGCAGCCTACGAGGCCAAAGCTCTCCCCCGTGACACAGTCTGGGGCTTGGCGCTGGATTGATTAGTTAATAGCAAAGCCTCCTTTTGCCGATGCAAAAGGAGGCTTATTTTATCCGAATATTTTGCCGAGGAAGCGCTTAAACTTTGATGCGGCAGTTGCCTTTATCGGTTTGGGGAAAGGCTCGTTTAAGACCCACGGGAGCGAGATATTATCGACGGAGAGGGTAAAATACTCGCCGGTCTGCTCGTTTGGAGAGGTAAAGCCGTCGGTCACGACGACGCTCAAAAATTGCTCGTCGTGTAGGTCTATTTCGTATTTGCCCATTTCCTCGACCCTGCCACAGACGGTATAGTCGGTGCTTATGTAGTCGATATGGTCATCCGCTTCGACGCTCCATATTTCGTCGGGGCGTGAGATATCAGCGCCGAACTGCGTAAAAAACTCATCAAGCTTCGGGAGCTTTCCCCTCGCCTGCGCATAGAAATTGCGGCAGCTTGCGCAGTCGCACAGGGCGTGCGTTTCGTAATACTCCCTCGTCTTTTCGACATCGACGGAGAATGCGTATTCGTCTATCTTTATCGTCGTCATTCTCGTTTATCCGTCGCAAACTCGTACACCGTGCGGTGTGAGTAGGTCTCGTTTGCTCTTAAGACTGCGGTCGGGAAGTCGGGGCGGTTGGGGGCATCGGGGTAAAACTGTGTTTCTAAGCACAGGGCGGAGTTTTTGCCGTAGACTGCGCCGTTTTTGCCATGTCGTGTGCCGGTTGCACCGCCTGCGTAAAACTGGACGGCGGGCATATCGGTCGTGACACGCATGATCCTGCCGCACTCTGACTCGTACAGCTCGGCGCATTTTTCGCCGTTGAGCACAAAGCAGTGGTCGTAATATCCGTTTTTGATTTCACGGCGAGTGCGGAAATCAAAAGGCGTGCCGTCAACGGGTCTCACCTCGCCTGTCGGGATGAGCTCACCGTCAACTGGCAGGTAGCTGTCCGCATTTATCATAAGCTCGTGCGAGAGGATATCTCCCCTGCCTGCAAGGTTAAAATAGCTGTGGTTTGTGAGATTGAGTACGGTGTCCTTGTCGCTGCGGGCGGTGTAGCTTATGACGAGTCTGTTATCGTCGGTGAACTCATACTCCACGCTCACCGTGATATTTCCCGGGAAACCGTCGCCCCCGTCAGGGTCAGTTAGCTCAAAGCGCACGGAATTTTCGGTGACGGCGGTCAAATCAAAGCGGCGCTTTGAAAATCCGACACCGCCGTGCAGGGTGTTCGCACCCTCGTTTGCGGTGAGCTTATAAACATTGCCGTTCAGCGTAAACTGCGCACCGGCGATGCGGTTTGCGTACCTGCCGACGGCGGCTCCGAAATAGCCGTCGTTATCGAGATATTCCTGCGGCGTATCGTAGCCGAGGACGACATCGCCCAAGACACCGTTTCTATCGGGAACGATGATGCTTTGCACCGACGCGCCGAGATCCGTTACGCTGACACTCGCTCCGGCGGCGTTTTTTATCGTATAGAGCGTGTATGCTCCGAAGCCTGATTTCTCAACTGACATGTGCCTCACCTCGACAGCATTATACGGCAAAACGCAAAAATGCGCAAATTGAGCATGATCATGCGCAATTCTTAGTTAATTAATAATCAAGCATGTTTAAAAAACCTTTGAAATTCAAGGCTTTTTAAACAAACTTATGCATTTGGTCTGTTGACATTCCTGTGCAATTAGATTAAAATACGACTGTTATCCGAATAATGTGAAAACAAAATAATTATTAAATGGATAAGAGGTAGTAAAAAATGTTCAAAGTAGTAACTAAAAGATTTCTGAACGAGGCAAAGACCATCTGCCTGTTCGAGATCGAAGCTCCGCTGGTTGCGAGACATGCGCAGGCCGGCCAGTTCGTCATTTTCCGTCTTGACGAGCAGGGCGAGCGTACCCCTGTCTCCGTTGCAGGCTACGACCGTGAGAAGGGCACCGTCACCGTCATGGTCCAGGCTGCAGGCCGCACCACTAAAATGCTCCACACCGTTGAGGAAGGCGACTACATCACCGACTTCGTCGGCCCGCTCGGCAAGGCTACCGAGATGGACGGCCTGAAGAAGGTCTGTGTCGTCGGCGGCGGCGTCGGCTGCGCCATCGCATACCCCATTGCTAAGGAAATGCACGAGAAGGGCATCGATGTCACCTTTATCGCAGGCTTCCGCAGCAAGGACATCGTCATCCTTGAGGACGAGATGAAGGCCGCTTCCAACAAGTCCATCATCTGCACCGATGACGGCTCTTACGGCATCAAGGGCTTCACCACCGCTCTGCTGCAGCAGGAGATCGACGCTAATATTGCCGAGGGCAGACCCCAGTTTGACCGTGTCATCGCCATCGGCCCGGACATCATGATGAAGTTCCTTGCAGAGGTCACCCGCCCCTACGGCATCAAGACCATCATCTCCCTCGACCCGATCATGGTCGACGGCACCGGCATGTGCGGCGGCTGCCGTGTCATCGTCGGCGGCGAGACCAAGTTTGCTTGTGTCGACGGCCCCGACTTTGATGCACACGAGGTCGATTTTGACTCGCTGATCAAGCGTGCAGCCTTCTACAAGCCCGAGCAGGACGAGGCTGCAAAGCATATCTGCAATATGACCGGAGGTAAGCGCAATGGCTAATATGAGAATGGATAAAAACCCGATGCCCGAGCAGGATCCCGTGGTCCGTGCAGGCAATTTTGATGAGGTCGCTCTCGGCTACACTCCCGAGATGGCAATGGACGAGGCAAAGCGCTGCCTTAACTGCCACAACACCCCCTGCCGTACCGGCTGCCCCGTTTCCGTTCGTATTCCCGAGTTCATCGCAAAGGTCGCAGAGGGCGACTTTGATGCAGCTTATGAGATAATCACCTCCACCAACTCCCTGCCCGCCGTCTGCGGCCGTGTTTGCCCGCAGGAGAAGCAGTGCGAGTCCAAGTGCGTCCGCGGCATCAAGGGTGAGAGTGTCGGCATAGGCCGCCTTGAGCGCTTTGTCGCAGACTACCACATGAACAAGGCCGAGAAGGTCGCACCCGTAGCTCCCGAATCCAACGGCCACAAGGTCGCCGTTGTCGGCTCGGGTCCGTCCAGCCTTACCTGTGCAGGCGATCTGCGCAAGCTCGGCTACGAGGTCACCATTTTTGAGGCCTTCCACAAGGCCGGCGGCGTTCTCGTTTACGGTATCCCGCAGTTCCGTCTCCCCAAGGAGATCGTTGCTGCCGAGATCGAGAACCTCAAGGCAATGGGCGTTAACATCATCACCAACGCCATCATCGGCAAGTCCGAGACCGTTGACGAGCTGTTTGAGGACGGCTTCGAGGCAGTGTTCATCGGCTCCGGCGCAGGTCTGCCCCAGTTCCTGCACATCCCCGGTGAGAACCTCCTCGGCGTATACTCGGCTAACGAGCTTCTTACCCGTGTAAACCTCATGAAGGCTTACAGAGACGATTACGATACGCCCATCAAGCACTTCAACCGTGTTGCCGTCGTCGGCGCAGGCAATGTCGCAATGGACGCATCCCGTGTGGCAAAGCGTCTCGGTGCCGAGCATGTTTTCATCACCTACCGCCGCGGCAGAGACGAGCTGCCCGCCCGTAAGGAAGAGGTCGAGCATGCAGAGGCCGAGGGCATTGAGTTTAATCTGCTCAACAACCCCGTTGCCATCATCGGCGACGAGAACGGCAATGTCAAGGGCATTGAGCTTGTCAAGCAGGAGCTCGGTGAGCCCGACGAGAAGGGCCGCAGAAAGCCCGTTCCCATTGAGGGCAGCAACTGGGTGCTCGATGTTGACACCGTCATCATCGCAATCGGCACCAGCCCCAACCCCCTGATCCGCAACACCACTCAGGGCCTGACCTTCACCCGCAAGGGCGGCATCGAGGCCGACGAAAACGGTCAGACCGCTCGTGAGGGCGTGTTCGCAGGCGGCGACGCCGTTACCGGCGCTGCAACCGTCATTCTCGCAATGGGCGCAGGCAAAGCAGGCGCAAAGGGCATTGACGAGTACATAAAGAACAAGAACAAGTAATTAAACAGCCAAACAGCTTCCCTTCGGGGAAGCTGTTTTTTTACCGTCAAAGGATCTGGCGTGCCGGCGTGCAAAAAATCACAGGATTTTTTTGAAACGCTGAGGGGGAGGCTTCATTAGGAAGCCTCCCCCTCTTTGGAAGTTTTTTATTCAGGTTGTATCACAGATGCTGGTCACGGTCAACCCTGTCATAGAAGTAGTTGAGCACAGGCTCCATGGCAGCGGTGAGCTTCATGTCAAGATTGAAGTAATAGGCCGCAAAGGTAACGACGAAAAATGCGGTGCCGGCAAGCGACAGTTTTTTTACGACGGTGCAAAGCTTGGACATTTTACATTTTCTCCTTTCAATTACCATGATTCCTCATCGGGGAGGACCTCAAGCGTCGGGTCAACCGGCTCCTCGCCCATGACCGTGCGCATATATGTGTTTATCTGGTCGCGAACGCCCTGACGGGAAACCACACGCGGGTCAAACAGGTCATGAGAGACCCATACAAGATTGATGCCGAGCTCACGGGCTCTCTGCTCAAACAAGCCGTGCATACCGTCGAGAGCCTTGCAGCTCATGTGCTCCCAAAGTATGACCATATCGGCATTGAACTCTTCAACGAACTTCCAGAGATCGTCAAGCAATACCCTGTAGCCGCCATGCGTACGGTTACGCATGATCATTCTTTCGGTGAGCTTTGCTATATCATATATCGCCTGCTCACGGTTTTCGGGTGTATCCACCTCGGCGATCATATCTGTGTTGTCCATTGACAGCATATCGGTAAGAGGAACAATACCCCAGCAGTTGAGCAGCCACACGAGGAAGTCCATGTAGTAATGCGACTGAACGCCCCATACGATGGCTCTGTGGCGGTATTCGTTTGCTGCCATTTTCTTTTTCTTGAACGCCTTTTCGGCAAGCTTCATGATCTTGCGGTCGGTCTCCTCAAATACGGGGAGTCTGCCGCTTATAGCCATGTAGTTGGTCTCGGTATAAAGTGCGAGATTTGAGCCGAAGACCTGCGGGTACGGGGTCTTGCTCATTTCAAGCCACTCAAGGCGGCACTTTGTTGCGTAGTTTACACGCTTTGCGCACTCAAAATAATGCGTCCAATCCCACTTCTCGCCGGTGTGCTCCTCGATGAAAGCGATGGCATTGCGAATTTCCTGTGCAGCGTAATCCTGAACATCCTCGTTCGTGTGGCGCAAAGGAGTTGCCAGCTGAAAGACGGGAATGCCGTCCTCAAACTCCAAGCGCTTAGAGATAACGCCGTTACTCAGGAGCGAGCCGTCACAGGTGGTGTTGCACTGCACTGCGCAGCAGCCGAGGATGGGCGCATCGTCATCAATGGATACTCCGGCTTCAGCCTCGGGCATCGGGCAGACATCGCCCGCAAGACCGTATTCCTGTGCAACATCAATGTAGTGTATCGCCGCACGCTGGTTGAGGAGGACCGGAATGTAGGTGGAAGCGATCTCACGGCTGAGGGGAACAACGGTCGGGAAGCCCATCATGACAGACTGCATCTCGTTTTCGTCGAGCAGCACGACCTTCTTTGAAAACTCGGTGTCATTGCCGATACGGCGGTCGCCTCGGAAGAGCTTGTCGAGCAGCTTTGCGACATCTTCGATAATGATGTCCTGCTCGGCGTGGCAGATACGCAGGTGCACGCCTCGCAAGCCCTGAGTGTGACGGTCGACCATCATGGGGACGGCCAGATAACTGGACATCCATCGATAACGGAACATAGCCTTGATATTGCGGGGCTTTGAAAGGACTATTCTGAACATATTAAACCAGTTGTAAAGCCATCTGGAGTAATCATAAAGCGTATCGACGACGCCTCGCCACTCACGGTGGCTTCTGTAACGCTTGCCCTTAAGATACACTTTGCCAAAGTTTTTTGTACCAATTCGCTTGTCAGACATTACTTAACACCTCCGTTGATCTTTTTGATTTCAAGGCTTTCGACGAACGCCTGAACACGGGTACGCAGCTGGCCGATGCTTGCGCCGACATTGTACGGACGATCAATGGACAGCACGGGATAGTGATACTCATCATGAAGAATATGCGAGCCCATCATCCTTTCGTACGCCCAAGGGTCGCAGAATTTGATCTGCTCGTAGATAATGCCCTCGGCATTATATTCCTTGGCAAGGTCGTTGACATATGCACGACGCGCATTCATTTTTGCGGTGTCCATATATCTCGGGCACTGTATCGAATTCATGTAATGACGGCAAACCTGCGTAAGCGCATCTTCCTCGTCATTGAGGACTATCGGATTTCTGCCGGGCAGCGAGCCGTAGCAGAAGCGGTCGATGCATACATACGCACCGCATTCTTCAACGAGTCTTATAAAGTCCACATCGTCGATCTCGGAGCCTACGATGGCAACACGGGCACGGAAGCCGTTGTTTTCATCAGGCTCACGGCTCTTGAGCTCTTCAAGAGTTTCCTCGAGCTTGTCGATGATAAGATGCTTCGGAGCGGCATAGGTCGCCAGCGTGATAATATGATACTCATAGCCGGTGATCCTCGGTTTTTCCTCTTTGCGGAAGTCGCCGATGGCACGGATGAGCTCGCACACACGGTTGTGTTCGGCAACCGACTTGCGAATGGCGGCATCGGAGGTGTCAATGCCGAAAGTCTCACCGAGCGGCTTCAGAATGTGATTTTTGCACTGGAGCGTGTAGAGATTAAGGCCGTTGTCGTCGGCCTTCATGGGTATCTCCATGTACTCATAGAAGAACTTTTCTTTGTCCATCGTTTTGAGAAGCTCCATGTTTTCGACGCAGCGATTCATCATGGTGCATCCATCCGGAGTGATGATGCAGTCGGCAAAGTTGAAGCCGCCCTCGATGGCTCTTTCAAGCAGTGCTCTCGAATACTCGCAAAGGAAGCTGGTCAGATAGTATGTACCCATTTCCATGGATCCGGTGCGGGGAGCACGAAGCCGCACGGAAAAAGCGCCGGGAAGGTTCAGCAGCGGCTCGGGAACATTTTCGCAGGTGTATGCCACGCATACCTTTCCCTCGCCCTGCGCCTGCAGGATTAGCTCATTTTGGGCCTCTTGAAGGAGGTTTTCAAAATACAGCAGATGCTTTAAATCTTTCATGTTTTTTCTCCGTTCATCATCAGAAACAATCTCCCTGTTATTTTCAGACTGTTTGGGATGTTATAATATTAACACTTTCGTTGCGGATTGCAATAGGTATCGTTGTATTTTTTATCAGAGCTTAAGAATTCCATTGTGCCGTCTGCTCACGCAGCCAGTCGCACCACGCCTCGACACCCTCTCCGGTCTTGGCGCTGATGGGGAAAATTTTAATGTTGGGATTGCGCATTCTGGCGAACTCGACGACCTTATCCATGTCAAAATCAAAATACGGCAAAACATCTATCTTGTTTATAATAAGTGCATCGCAGACCTGGAATATGAGCGGATACTTCAGGGGCTTGTCATGTCCTTCCGGAACGGAAAGGATCATTGCGTTTTTGGCTGCCCCAGTATCGAACTCTGCCGGGCACACAAGATTACCGACATTTTCGAGCACAACGAGATCGAGGTCATCCATGCCCATCTGCTCAAGTCCCTGACGGCTCATATCCGCATCAAGGTGACACATTCCGCCGGTATGCAGTTGGATGACCTTTTTGACGCCGGTATCGGAAATGCGTTCGGCGTCAACATCGGAATCGATATCGGCTTCCATGATGCCGATATTCATCTGCCCGCACAGCTGCTCGATGGTCCGGGTGAGCGTAGTCGTTTTGCCGCTGCCGGGTGACGACATGAGATTGAGCATGAAGCATTTATTCTGCTTCATCTCGGCACGAAGCACATCGGCCGCATCATCGTTTGCCTTAAAAATATTTTGCTTTATTTCATAAACCTTATACTGTCCCATACCCATATCACGCCGCCTGTTCAGCAGGCGACTATCTCCTTAATATTCATTTCCTGACCTTGCTGGAGCCATGTGTTTCCGCTTCCGCAATGGGGACATGTCTTGCCGTGTTCGAGCGTGGGATAGGTGCTCTTGCAGTTGTCGCACCATGTTATGGCGGGGATGATCTCGTATTTGAATTCGGTGTGCTCAATAAGCGGAGTTTTCTTTGCATACCAATTCCAGCAGTCGGCCAGATACTCCGGAACGATGCCGGAAACCTCGCCAAACTCCAGCGTTACAGACTGAATATCGGTAAGCGAATTTTCTTTTGCGATTTTATCGACCTGTTCTATAACATAGGTCACAATGCTTAGCTCGTGCATGGCAGTCCTTTCTATCGTCAAAAATGTCTTAATTAGCGTCAAAGGTGCGGATCTCTCCTGCACCTTTGACCTTGCTCCGGGAATTATTATTTGCCGGAAAGCTGCTTTTTGATTATCTTGACCTGACGCTTTGCGGCGTACGGTGCTATTGCCTTGAATTTGTCCTCAGCAGGGATCATCTTGCTGTTCTGCGGACGGTTGCGCTTGAGGTGGATTGCGTCAAATTCGCACTTTGTGGTGCAGATACCGCATCCGATGCACTTGTTCGGGTCAACAACGCTGCGGCCGCAGCTCAGGCAGCGGGAAGCCTCGGACTTGATCTGCTCCTCAGTGAAGGTTACACGGTCGTCCTGCATGGTGAGGACCTTCTTCTTGTCGATGGCGACCTCGCATCTTGCGGGCTTCTTGTACTTCTCGGCGGGCAGAGTGATGTTCTCCTTGTCCAGCTGCTTGAACTCACGCAGGTTACGGTGGATGGTCAGCGTCTGGCCAACATTTACGAAGCGGTGGATCGATACCGCACCCTCACGACCGGATGCGATAGCATCGATGGTGTACTTCGGGCCGGTAGCGCAGTCGCCGCCGACAAAAATGTCGTCTTCCTCGGTCTGGAAGGTGACGGCATCATGACCGATGAGGCTGCCGTCGGCAGTCTCTGCCTTGGTGCCTGCAAGGACGGAACCGTACTCGGAGCGCTGGCCGATAGCGACCAAAACATTGGAGCAGGGAACCGTGATGGTCTCGTTCTCATCATAGACGGGTGCAAATCTGCCGTTTTCGTCCCGCACGGAGGTGCAGCGCATCAGCTCAATGGCAGTGACCTTGCCGTTTTCGCCGATAACGGCCTTGGGTGCCCACGAATTATTGATGACGACTCCGTCGGCAAGGCCGGCATTCTTCTCGTCGGGAACGGTGGGCATTTCCTCATCCTTTTCAAGGCAGTACATATTGACACTGCCGCTTGTCAGGCGACGAGCCGCACGGGCAACATCGATCGCTGCGTTGCCGCCGCCGATGACGACGACATCGCCGGTAAGCTTCTTGGTCTTGCCGCTGTTGACCGAGCGCAGGAAGTCAAGACCGCCGAGAACGCCCTTGAGCTCTTCGCCGGGGATATTCAGCTTGGCAGCCTTCTGCAGGCCGACAGCAACATAGAACGCCTTGAAGCCCTCGTCACGCAGCTGCTGGATGGTGACATCCTCGCCGACCTCTACGCCGCAGCGGAACTCAACGCCCATCTCACGCAGAACATCGATCTCGGACTTGACGACATCCTTGCCGATACGGAAAGACGGGATGCCGTTTACGAGCATACCGCCGGGGACGGCTTCCTTCTCGAATACGACGGGGCTGTAGCCCTCGATTGCGAGGAAGTATGCGCAGGACATACCGGCAGGGCCTGCGCCGATAATTGCGATCTTCTGATCGAATTTCTCATGGGTGCAGGACACCATAGGCGGCACATAGCGATGCTCGGCCTTCATATCCTGCTCGGCGATGAACTTCTTGATCTCATCAATTGCAAGAGGCTCGTCGACGGTACCGCGGGTGCATGCGTCCTCGCAATACTTGCGGCAGATGCTTCCGCAGACTGCCGGGAAGGGGTTATCCTTCTTTATGAGCTTGAGAGCGTCGGCATAGCGTCCGTCCGCAGCCATCTTTATGTAGCCCTGAATAGCAATGTGAGCTGGGCATGCGACCTTGCAGGGTGCGGTACCGGTGGGCCAAGTCTGGATAGAGCCGTTCTCGTTTTTGTAATTCTTGTTCCAGTGATCCTCGCCCCACTTGGTGTCGTCGGGCAGCTCGTGGCGGGGATACTCGATGGGACCTTCCTTGGTGCAGAGCTTCTGACCGAGGCGGACGGCGCCTGCCGGGCAGGTCTCGACACATTTGCCGCATGCGACACACTTTTCGGGATCGGTCTCTGCGGTGTAGGCGGAAGCGGAAAGATTCGGGGTATTGAACAGCTGCGAGGTGCGCAGTGCGTTGCAGACGCCTACGGCGCAGTTGCAGATACCGAATATCTTGTTCTCGCCGTCGATGTTGGTTATCTGATGCACATAGCCCTTGTCCTCGGCCTTCCGGAGGATCTCCATAGCCTCTTCATAGGTTATGTCACGGCCATGGTTTGTCTCACGGCAGTAGTCTGCAAAATCGCCGACGCCGATGCACCATTCGCCTTCGATATCGCCCGAGCCCTCGCCGCGGATGCGCTGCTGCTTACGGCAGGAGCATACGGAAACGCCGATATGACCCTCGTACTTCTTCAGCCAGTGGCTGAGATGCTCGATTGGAAGGGACTTGCTTTCTGCGGGAATGGCCTTCTCAACGGGAATAACATGCATGCCGATGCCGGCTCCTCCGGGAGGTACCAGCTCGGTGATGCCCGCCAGAGGCAGATATGCCATACGCTCGAAGAAGTCGGCAGTCTCGGGGTACATATCCGACTGCTCGGGGTTTATCATCATGATCTCTGCGCTGCCGGGAACGAACATATCCAGCACCCAGCGCTTCTCATGATTCGGGTTCTTGCCGTCGAGATTTTCCCAGTGGAACTCGACAAGACCGCTCTCGCTTACGGCCTGCATGGCCTTCTCGAGGTAGGCTCTGTCAAACTGGGGGTTTTTTGCGGCCAGCTGCTCGATGGTCAGCGGCACGCGCTTTTTCATGGTCAGGCAGATGTCGAGTATATCATCGGCCATCTTCTGGTCATACTTGTATGCGGTGTACTTCAACGCGGAATTGATGCCAAGATATTCCGGGGATTCGGGTGTGATCTTGTCCTTACCGAGAAGGACTGTGGCACGGTCGGTGATCACCTTACCGAGTTTTGCGATCTTTTGATCTTTTGTCATAATTAGCAACCTCCTGATTTTTTGATCCTGTTACACTTTACTTGTGAATTAAATATCAACTCCTGAGCGCAGAGTAACTTTTTTGTTCAAAACAGTCAATATACATGCCGCAAATTCGACAAATCTCACAAAATTATTGCAAAAAATTTGAGAATAAACTTCGTCGATTAGTTGACAATCGAAAACAAATAGTCTAAAATGTTTTTAAAACACGAACAGTTTGGCGGGTGGGTTTTTTTGCAGGATTTGTCGCACAAAGTCAAGGAAAACATAGCAAAATGCGCAATTGAGCTGTTCAAGTCGGAAGGCTACGATAGCGTTAGTGTCAATGAAATATGCGAGAAGGCAAATGTCTCGAGGTCGGTGTTTTACACGATGTTCAAGGGAAAGCGGGGTATACTCGATTATGTCGTTTCAAAGCCGCAGCAAAATGATGACGAGGGATTTCGTCGCTTTGCGGACGCCGAGAACGATTTTGAGCGCATCTGGCAGCTGTTTGAACGGTTTATATTCATTGCTCTCGATTTTGGGCCGAAGCTGACAAGCAGGCTGTTTATAATGCAGTTTGAGTCGCCTCAGGGAATAAGGGATGCGGTACACGCACTTGACGATCTGTTTGCCACGCTCGCAAAAAACTGCGCTAAAAACGGGATAATTGAGACGGAGGAGCCGCCTGAGCTCCTGTCGCGTATTGCGACTGACCTTATTATTCACGAGCTTTATGTCTGGTGCAGCCAGAACGGGAATTTTTCGCTGCGAGAGCGGGCACGCCAGTACGCCGAGATTGCTTACCATGTCAAGCCGCAGTACCGAATGACACCGGAGCAGCGTGCGGCGCTGTAAGCAAAGCGGTTTGCAATGCCCATTATAAATTAAGGAGTCATAACTACCCTTAAAGCCGACGGCAGTCGCAAAGCTCGTCACCAAGAAGACCGCAAGAAAGTAAGGAGTCGCTATACACGAGATCGGAGTTGTCCGCTCAATGGTCAAAACCGTCACCGATTTTGCCGAGTAAAACGACATTAAGGATTTTCTCATCCGTGAGATACACATATCCGAAGACTGAAAACATTTGGGCTCCATGTTTACCATGGAGCCCCTCAGCGTACAAAAAGTCAGAGACTTTTTTATACGCTTCAAAAACGCCACATTTTTTGTAAAAATAAATTTTCACAAAAAATCTCGCTGCGCTCGTCAGAAAGCCTGATAAAACTGATAAATCATTTTTTCAGTCGTTTTTGATGGCTATGATCCAATTACGAGCGGAGGCTTACCCCCCCTCGCGCTCCCCCGCTGTACACTTGTCTTTACTAAACAGCTTGGATTTTTAAACAGGCTGTAGTGCTCCATGTCTACATGGAGCCCATTTTAGAAGTGAAAGGAATTAGGTTATGGAGCTTTATACTAACGCCAGATTCATCTCCTGCGAAAAGGAAAACCGCATTTACACTGCGATGGCGGTAAATGGCGGTCACATCGTGTGGCTCGGCGATGAAAGCAGCATCCCTCCGCGCTACGGCAAGGCAAAACGGGTCGATCTCGGCGGTGCGACGGTAACGCCCGCATTCGGCGACACGCATATGCATTTCGGCTCGCTGTGCGTTTTCGAGAACACATTCTATCTCATGGATGTCAAAGATTTTGCCGAAGCAAAGGCGGCGGTCAGGCGCTATGCCGACAGTCACCTGAAAAACAAGGTGCTCATGGGCTACGGCTGCACCGCAAACACCGTTGCCGAGCATCGGCTGCCCGAAAAGTGCGATCTTGACGACTGGACGGAGCGTCCGCTCATGGTCATGAAGTACGACGGTCATGCTGCCGTGTGCAACAGCGCAATGCTAGCACTGCTGTCGGATAAGGTGAAATCCGATCCCGGCTGCAATACCGAGACCGGATGGCTGTACCAGTCGGCGTTTTATAACGGCGTGAACGAGGCGACGGCGTATATCCCCACGATGGATATTATACGCGGTCTCTCCGGAGGTGCGGAGTACCTTGCGTCGGTCGGCATCGGGCTCGTGCACACCGTTGAGGGCGTGGGCTTTGCAAACGATCTGGATATAGACATGATAAAAATACTCGCGCCCGGCCTGCCGCAGGCGTTCCGCATATTCTTCCAGACCATGGACCTCAAGGCCGTGAAAAAGCACGGCTTCAAGCGCGTCGGCGGCTGCTTCAAGCTTGCCCTCGACGGCTGCTTCGGCTCAGAGGACGCAGCGCTCAAGGAGCCGTACGCGAACGATCCGAACAACTACGGCGTTCTGAATTATCCGCAGGAGCGCGTGAACGAGTTCGCCATCGGCGCAAACCGCGAGGGCTGGCAGATAACCATGCACGCCATAGGCGATGCGGCGGTGGAGCAGTGCATAACGGCATATGAGGCGGCTTATGCCGATAAGCCGTGGGACGATGCGCGCCATGTGATGATCCATGTCTGCCTTGCAAGCGAGGAGCAGCTAAAGCGTGCGGCAAAGATAAAGCTGTGCATAGCTGCGCAGTCGCCGTTTATATATTGGAAGCAGGAGCCGGACGAGTATCTGTGCTCGGTGCTCGGCAGAGAGCGCACTGACAGACTAAACGCACTGGGAACGATGCACCGCCTCGGACTTGTCGTAGGCGACGGCTCCGACGGACCGTGCACGCGTCCAAAGCCCCTGTACGGTATGGCGTGCTCCGTAAATCATCCCAATCCGGACGAGCGCATATCGCGTCTCGACGCACTGCGCATGATAACGGCAAATCCCGCGTATATGAGCCATGAGGAGAATAAACGCGGCACTCTTGCACCCGGTATGATTGCCGATTTCGTCGTTCTCGGCGATGATCCGCTCACTGCGGAGGATATAGCGGGCATCGAGGTCAAGGCACTCTATCTGCACGGCAAGAAGCATATTGCAAAAAAGATAGGCGTCGCCGGACTTCTGGCTCGGGCGATAATAAAACGGATCACCCAAAGAGAATACATATGACAAAAAAAGCTTCCCTTCGGGGAAGCTTTTTTGTTGCATTTTGAGTTATTATGCAGTAAAATACCTTTCGTATTGAAATGCAATATCAAGGATGCAGCGCATTTTTTGCATCCGCTTCCGAGGTGTTTTTATGAATAAAGCTCAGTTTCAGTCTTATTTGGAAAGCAGCAGCTCATCCAAGCTGCGTGATGTGGTCTCGCAGATGCTCTATGACGAGATAGTGTCCCTGCGCATTGCTCCGGGCACGAAGCTCAATGTCAACAGCATAGCCTCCGCCCTTGGGATATCCAGAACGCCGGTCGCCGAGGCTATTGTCAATTTGTGCGAGCAGGGCTTTGTGGTGTCAAAGCCGAACACCAGCGGCTATTATGTCATTGATCTGAGCCTGAGCGATATGATAGATCTCTACAGCGTGCGTGCGGCGATAGAGTGTGAGGCTGCCGCTTTGTGCACGGAGCGTGCAAGCGCCGAAACGGTTGCCGAGCTTGAGAAGCTTGCCGACGAGTTTACCGACTGCGTCATTCGCAAGGACTACGACGGCATGATCGCCACCGACATGCCCTTCCACAGCCTCATCGTTGAGTCTTGCGGCAACAGCTATATTCAAAAATGCTACGAGATGCTGCTGCCGAACTTAACGATGTATCAGTCGTCGATGATAAAGTTTATCAGTAACTCCGATGAAAACCCGTGGTCGTCGAGTGTGATTTATAACCACGCCGCCGTTGTCTCGGCTATAAAGATGCACATTCCCGAGCTTGCCCGTCAGGCCATGACCGACCATGTGACCTCGAGCCTCAACTTCACCATGTTCTCCGGTGGCGGCGCAGACCCGTTCTCCAGCGTCAGAAACACAAGAAAAAAGTGATATAAAAAATCGATGGTTTTTTAAACCATCGATTTTTTTGTTGTCTAAATTTTACTCCCAGCAGTCGGTTTTGCCGGAAAGGCCGATATTGGCCGACTTGAACTCGGGGGATTTGCCCTCCTTGCGCTGCTTCTTGTAATCCTTCAAAGCCGCAATAGCCCGGCCGCCGAGGATGAGAATGACGGGCACATTGATGACTACCATGATGCCCTGCAGCATATCTGCGGTGTCCCAAACAACACCGGCGGAGAGTATCGCACCGACGAACACCAGAACTGTCGCAACAATGCGGAAGCAGGTGATAAACGCCTTGCTGGGCTTACGCTTGAGGATAAATCTCAGGCAGCCCTCGCAGTAATAGTAGTTACCGAGGAGCGTGGTGAAAGCAAACAGGGTCAGCGCCGCTGCGATGAAGATCGGTCCTGCTGCGCCGAGGGATGCAAAGATGGAGTCCTGAACGAAGTTTGCCGCATTAGCGCTGCCGTCGGCATTGATGTAGGCTGCGGAGTTGATGCCGCCGGATCTGAGCTGGCCGCACAGGCACATGAAAGCAGTAGCCGTGCAGATCAGCAGCGTGTCGATGAACACGGACAGCATCTGGACAAGACCCTGCTTAGCAGGATGCGCAACTTCGGCGCTTGCTGCGGCATTGGGGGCAGAGCCCATGCCCGCCTCATTAGAGTAAAGGCCACGCTTGATGCCCCACATGATGCAAGAGCCGGTGAAGCCGCCGAAAATGGCCTCGAAATCAAATGCGCTGACGAATATTGCCTTGAACATTGCGGGGATGTAGGTAATATTCATGACGAGTATCACGAGCGAGACGATTACATACAATACGCCCATGATGGGGACGAGAATGCCGGTGACCTTCGTAAGACGCAGGCCGCCGCCGAGTACGCATGCGCCGAACAGAACGGCGAGGATGCCGCCGATTATGTACGGAGTGGTCTCGGGATCATAGAAGCTAAAGCCGCCGAAGGTCGACTGGGTATTATACGCAGCGAGCATATTGTAGCCCACAGCATAGGTGAGGATGAGAACTATCGCAAAGATAACGCCGAGCCAGCGCTGCTTGAGACCGTCCTGCATATAGTACGACGGGCCGCCGTAGCTGGTGCCGTCTTTGTCCTTGCGCTTGTAGATCTGCGCCAGAGTGGACTCGATAAATGCGGAAGCGCCGCCGAGGATGGCGGTTATCCACATCCAGAAGATCGCACCAGGGCCGCCGAGGACGATCGCCGAGGCGACGCCGATGATGTTGCCCGTGCCGACACGGGATGCGGTGGAGACCATGAGCGCACCGAACGAGGATACGCTACCCTTCTCCTTGGGCTTTTCGCTGACGACCTTTATAGACTCGCCGAACAGGCTTATCTGCAAAAGTCCCGTGCGGACGGTGAAGTACACACCCGCAACGAGCAGGAACAGCGGCACAATGTACGGCTGGTACAGTACACCGCTGATGGCGTTTATAACGCCGTCAATTTTTTCTACCATGTGATTCTCTCTTTCTTCGTCGTATTTTGAACGATGTTAACATTATATACACAATTTGCTGCTTTTGCAACACATAGTTTATGCTGATTGTCAAAAGCAAACGCACATGCTATAATTAAACCTATGAAAGACTGCAGCAAAAAATTTAATTTACGGTACGGACTCATACAGGCCAGCTATTGGGCGCTCAGCGGCATAATATTCGGCTTCACGGCGGTGTATCTGCAAGGTAAGCAGTACACGAACTACGACATTGGCATCATTTTCGCCCTCGGCAACATCGTAGGCTTCATTGCTCAGCCACTCGTTGCCGGTCACATCGATAAGACCCGCCAGCGCACGCTTCTGCGCTGTATTCTTATCGCAGCGGCACTTTCTCTTGCGCTGATGATATCGGTGCTTTTCATGCCGACGGCGTGTTTGCCGCTCTCTGCGGCGTTCGTGCTGCTCATCGGCGGAAACATCCTGTTCCAGCCGCTGTGCATCTCGCTGTATTTTTATCTTGAAAGCCTCGGCTCAAAGATAAACTTCAGCGCCGCCCGTGCGGTGGGCTCGTTTTTCTATGCGCTTGCAAATGTGGCGCTGGGCATCTTGGTCGAGCGTGTGAGTGCGCAAAGTGTGCCCGTGTCCTACATCATATTTACCGCTGTGCTCGGTGCGCTGACCCTCTCCCTCGCCCTTGGTGCAAAGCCGAAGCGGGAAATCTCCGAGCGGCAGGCAGAACAAATTGAAAAGCCGAGCGGCATTTTCGAGTTTCTGCGGGAGAACAAGCGCTTTGCGTTGTTTTTGCTGGGCACGGCGCTTTTATACTTCACGCACTCTCTGCTCGGTGTTTTCATGATAGAGTTTGTGCGCAATGTCGGCGGCGGAAGCTCCGACATGGGCAGCATCTTGGCGTTCATGACGATCACGGAGGTGCCGGTGATGCTGCTGTTTTCAAGGCTTGGTAAGCGCTTTAGCTGCTCGAGTCTCCTGCGCTTTGCCGTTATAATGTTCACCGTGAAGGAGCTTGCAATTTACCTTGCCGGCAGTGTTGGGATGCTCTATGCCGCCGAGGCTCTGCAGGCGCTGTCGTTTGCGATATTCGTGCCTGCCTCGGTGCGCTATGCCGATGCGGTCATCGAAAAGCGTAACGCCGCAAAGGGTCAGACATACATAACCGCCGTTATCTCCATGGCAAGCATTTTTGCAAGCTTAGTCGGCGGTGCCCTGCTCGACAGTGCTGGCGCAAAGGCTGCATTATTGGTCGGTGTTCTCGTGTCCGCCGCCGGTACATTCGTCATGATGTTTGCAATACAAAAGGCAAAATAAGACCTGCCAAACGGCAGGTTTTATTTTTCTTCTATCGCGGCCTTGATCTTATCGGCCGTGTCCTGAGAGACAAGTCCCTTTTCGGTAATGAGTGGGAACACATCGCCGCACTTTTTCTTATAAAACAGCCTCAAGGGGTACTTGAGCAGATGTGGTGCAAGCTCCTTGAGCAACTCTTTTCCACCGTTATCCTCGAAAAATTCGCCGACAGTCATATTGTTAAAATCCATAGCACTCTCCTGAAGAAAAAGCCCTGCCAAATGGCAGGGCTTTCATGTTGATTTAATTACTTGTCGCCGTACAGAGCGTTGAACTTCTCGATGAGCGCATCAGCTGCTGCCTGATCGCAGTAGCCCTTGCCGAGGATATAGCCGACAACATCCTTAGCCTGCTTCTTGTGGAAAGGAACATAAGCGATGCTGGGCATCTTTCCGATAATGGGAATAAACTCCTTAAACAGTTCTTTGCCGTTGTACTCCTTCAGGAACTGTTCGCCTGTTACTTCATCAAACTTAGGCATAATATTTCTCCTTTAACTTTTCTCGTTTTGGCAGTCATGCATGACCGCCGCTGTTAAAATATATGATACACGATGGTGATTAATTTGTCAATAAGTATATAAAGTATTAGGACATTTTCGCTATTTTGTACAAAATATATGAAAGAATTTCTCACTCCGGTTTGCGGGCTTAAAATCGGCCTCAGTCCCGTTTATGAGCCGTTTTATATTCTCCCTATGCATGACAATGACGAGCACCGCCGAGAACACATTCATGGCAACAAACGCAGGCTCTGCGCCGAACACGACCGAGGCTATCGGAAGCGAGGCAGCCGCCAGTATTGAGCCGAGCGAGACCTTGCGGCTTAGAATCGCAGTCAGCGCAAAAACGGCGATGATGACGCCGAACACGGGAAGCCCCGTCATGAGCCCGAGCCCCGCTCCGACGGAAACGCCCTTGCCGCCGCGGAATCCGAAATACAGCGGGAAGCAGTGGCCGATGATGCACATTGCGCCGCTCAGTGTCTCGCCGGTCACGCCCGCCAGCACCTTACCTATGAGCATGGCGGCCACGGTCTTTGCCATGTCGAGCACCAACGTAACCAGCCCCGCCTTGAGTCCGAACACACGGGCGGCATTCGTCGCTCCGGCGTTGCCGCTGCCCTTTTTGCGGATATCCTCGCCCATGCAGCGCTTGGAAAGCGGGATAGACGCACAGACAGAGCCCAATAGATATGCAATTATTGTGCAAAGCACAAGCTTCATTTTGCTGCCTCCGATAGTTCAAATTTTTTAAATTATTATATCAAAAATTTTAAGTATTGCAAGCCCTGCATAAAAATTTTTCTGTTTATTTAATCATCATTTCCCAATTTTGTTTCATTTATGATATGATTGTGTAAAACGCCTCGGGAGGTACCCTCAATGCAGCTTAAAAAACGCCTTGTCGCACTACTGCTTGCGCTTGCGATGCTCGTGTCGCTGTGCGGCTGCGATATATACGATGTGTATGACATTTATGACGCTTTCTTTGCCGAATATGATGAAAATGCGGCCGAGCTTATCTCCAGGACCGGCAACGGCGGCAGGGATAACATCGTCAGCTTTGACGAGATGGAGTACAAGCGCCCCGACATTGACGCACTTAAGGCCAAGGCACAGGATGTTGAGGACCTGCTCGGGAACTTTTTCAAGGTCAAGGATGTTATAGGCGAGCTTGATAAATTTGTTGACCTGTACAATAATTTTTATACAATGATGAACCTTGCTTGTGTGCGCTATGACATGGATACGCAGGACGAGTTTTATTTTGAGGAGTACAGCTACTGCACGGAGGCAGCAGGTGATGTCGAGTATCTGACGGACGAGTTGCTTTTGGATTGCTCGAATTCCTCCATGTGCGATTACCTCGACAAGCACTTTTTCGGTGGGCTGCTCGAAGAGCAATACTCCGTCACGGACGGCACGGGCTACACACCCTCGGACGAGCTTGCCGAGCTTGAGCGCATGGAGGCCGAGCTTGAAAGCGACTACTCCGAGCTTTACGCAGACTACTCCGATGATTTTGACAACGGCAGGTTCAAAAAGCAAAACTCCGAGATCGGCAAGATCTACATTGAGCTTATAAAGCTGCGGCATGATATCGCCGAGCAGCGCAACATGAAGTCTTACGAGGAGCTTGCGTATCTGGATAACGGCAGGGACTACACCGCCGCTGACCTTGACGGGTATATTGAGGCGATAAAGCAGTTCATCGTGCCGCTGTACAAGAAGGCAGACAGCAAGAAAATGTACGACCGCTCGCTCGTTTCGGCGATGAGCCCGAAAACGGCGCTCTCAACCGTGACGGGTACCGTGGAGGGACTCAACAAGGACATTGACGAGGCGCTCGGCTACATGCTCAAGTACAAGCTATATGACACGGGAATGTCGGATAGCAAATACGATCAGTCGTATGTGCTGTACCTCAACGATTACGATTCGCCGTTTCTGTTTTGCAGCCCGTCCGGCTACAGCGACACGGTGCTCACCATCGTGCACGAGTTTGGCCACTATGTTGACGGATATCTGAACTACGGTCTCAACGACAGCGTCGACACCTCAGAGGTGTTCTCGCAGGGCATGGAGTACCTGCTGCTGTGCAACATGGATGATGTCGAGCAGCTCACCCGCTACAAGATGCTCGATGAGCTTGAGCTTTATGCGTATCAGGCCTGCCTGAACGAGTTTGAGCATCAGGCGTATGCCATGGACGAAAAGGAGCTCACTGTGAAAGGTCTCAACTCCCTGTACTCGGAGCTTCTTAAGGAATACGGCCTTACGGACGATTACAAGGGGCTTGACTGGATATCGGTGACGCACCTGTTCACCTCGCCGTTTTATGTCATCAGCTACTGCGTGTCCGACAGTGCGGCGTTTGAGTTGTATAACATGGAGCTCAAAAAAAGCGGCTCGGGGCTTGAGATGTACATGAAGCTATTGGAGGAGTCGACAAGCTATGACTTCCTCGACCTGCTCGAAGAGTGCGGCATGCGCTCGGCGATATCCGCCGACACGGTCAAGGAAATATCCGCCACGCTTGCGGATAAGCTTGGGCTATAATGAAAAAAGAAGATGCATCATGCATCTTCTTTTTTGATATCCAAAACCGTTAAATTGTCGCCGTCTACTTTGAATTTTACCTCGAACCCCGCAAAGCCGAAGCCGTAGACCCGCTCGGGGTCATCGTGGTACTGCGGGCGTGGGTCGTTTGAAAGGACTTGCACGAGCGCCGTCTTTGTGTTCTCATCCATGCCGCCGCACAGGCTGTCGGGCAGCTCGACGGTAAGGGTGTGAAACTGTGTTTTCGAGGTAAAGCCGCCGGTTGCATCGGGGTGAGAATCTGCGTAGGTGATATACGGCTTTATATCGAATATGGGCGTACCGTCCATAAGGTCTGCGCCCTTTATGTGAAGCACAGGACCTCGGTCAGGCGTGAGCTCTACTCTCTCCAACTCCACCGACGACAGCCCGAGCGAATTTGGTCTGAACGGTGATCGGGTCGCAAACACACCGACATGGACATTGCCGCCCAAGCGTGGTGGTCTGACTGTCGGCGACCATGTGTCCCGCACGGCTTCGGAAAACTGCCATATCAGCCAGATGTGCGAATACTCGTCCAGCCCCCGCACCGCATCGGGATTGCGGTACTCGGGTTCAAAAACTATCTCGGCTCCGACCGCCTCGGCGACCCCGCTTTGTCTCGGGATGCCGAACTTTGTCATAAACGGCGAATGTATGCGTGCTATGGGTTTTACTTCGGGCATAGCGCACCTCCTTGGCATTTAGCTAATTTTATCGGCATCGGTGCAAAAAGTCAATCGTGCATAGAAAATCTCCTGCATCAAACGACGCAGGAGATTAATGTTTAATAGGCTTCGATCTCTTTTATCACATATTCGTTGCCTGTCACGAGATAAGTATTCTCGCTTTGACAATAAGGACAAATTTTTGCGTATTTCACCGTCGGATAGGTCTGTTTGCAGTCCTCGCAGAAGGTCACTGCCTCGATGTTCTCAACCTTGAGCTCGGCTTCTTTAAGATATTTCGTATCCTTCCTCGCCCAATTCCAGCAGTCAACAATGTACTCGGGGATGATGCCGCTGACCTCGCCGATCTGCAGTGTAACGCTGCCGACGGTCGTCAGCTCGTTCTCATCACAGAGCTTCTCGACTTCCTTGATGACATAAAACACTGTTCCAAGCTCATGCATGGATTTTTCCTCCGGTAAAATTACTTCTTAGCAAACTTTGCCTTGAGATCCTTTATTGCGATCCTGCCCGCTCTCTTTAGTGCGTAAGGTCCTATGGCCTTGAGCTTATCCTCGGCAGTGTACATCTTCGATGCCTCGGGTACATCACGGGTAAGGTGGATAGCGTCAAATTCGCACTTGGTGGTGCACAGGCCGCAGCCGATACACCTGTTCTGGTCGACGATGGATGCGCCGCAGCCAAGGCAGCGGGACGCTTCCTTCTTGACCTGCTCCTCGGTGAAGGTGATGCGGTCGTTCTTCATGGTCTTTGCCTTCTTGGGATCGTGTGCAACGGTCTGACGACCCGGCTTGTCGAAGCTCTCGATACCGAGGACGATATCGTTCTTGTTGAGCTCATAGAAGTCACGCAGGTTGCGGTTGAGAGTAAGGCTCTGACCGGGGTGTACATAGCGGTGGAGGGAAACTGCGCCCTCACGGCCGGCTGCAATTGCGTCGATGGCAAACTTCGGGCCGGTCATGCAGTCGCCGCCGACAAAGATGTCGGACTCTGCGGTCTGGAGGGTGATGCCGTCAGCCTCGGCTGCGTCCTTCTTGCCCTTGACCATTGCGCCGGTGTCCAGCTCGCCCCAATCAATCTGCTGACCGATGGCACCGATGACGGAGTTGACCTTGATGGTGGTGAACTTGCCGGTGCCGACAGGCTTTCTCTTGCCCTTCTCGTCGGGCTCGCCAAGCTCCATGATTTCGACCTTGAGACCGTTGACCTTGCCGTTCTTGTCGCCGAGGATTTCAACGGGAGCGTTGAGGTAGCAGAACTTTACGCCTTCCTCAATTGCCTCTGCAACCTCTTCCTTATCGGCGGGCATCTCAGCTTCGCTTCTGCGGTAGACGATGTATGCTTCCTCTGCGCCGACACGGATAGCGGTACGGACAACATCCATTGCGACATTGCCGCCGCCGATGACTGCGACCTTCTTGCCGAGCTTGACTTCGTTGCCGAGATTTACCTCACGCAGGAAGTCAACGCCGCCGTAAACGCCGTTGAGGTCTTCGCCCGGGATACCGAGCTTTGCAGACTTCTGTGCGCCGATGCCAAGGAAGAAGCCCTTGTAGCCCTGCTTGCGCAGCTCGGCAATGGTGATATCCTTGCCGACCTCAACACCCATCTTGAACTTGACGCCCATCTTTTTGAGGACATCGATCTCGGCGCCGATGACCTTGCGGTCGAGGCGGAATGACGGAATGCCGTGGGTGAGCATGCCGCCGGGGACCTTATTGCGGTCGTACACGGTCACGGGGTAGCCCATGTTCGACAGGAAGTATGCACAGCTCAGGCCGGCAGGGCCTGCGCCGATGACTGCAATCTTCTCCTCGTAATCCTCGGTGGACAGTCTCTTGGTGCGGCGGGGCGGGATGTAGCGGGTCTTTTCATTGAGCTCCTGCTCGGCGATGAACTTCTTTATCTCGTCGATTGCAACGGGAGCGTCAACGCCGCCTCTGGTGCAGGCGTCCTCGCAGCGGCGGTTGCATATGCTGCCGCAGACGGCGGGGAACGGGTTATCCTGCTTGATGAGCTTGAGAGCGTCAAGGTAACGTCCCTCTGCAGCCATCTTTATGTAGCCCTGAACGGCGATATGAGCCGGGCATGCTGCCTTGCAGGGTGCGGTGCCGGACTCGTGGCAGTTTTCTTGATTGTGCTTCTTGTAGTCCTCATCCCACATGTGCGGGCCCCAGTGATTGTCGTCAGGCAGGGGCTGCTTGGGATACTCGACAGGGCCGGACTTGGTGCAAAGCTTCTGGCCGAGCTTTGCTGCGCCGGCGGGGCAGATCTCAACGCACTTGCCGCAGGCGACGCACTTTTCGGTATCGACATGGGCACGGTATGCGGATGCGGACATATTGGGGGTATTGAACAGCTGCGAGGTGCGCAGAGCGTAGCAGACGCCGGGTGCGCAGTTGCAGATGGCGAAGATCTTGTTCTCGCCGTCGATGTTGGTTATCTGATGGACATAGCCCTCTTCTTCTGCACGACGGAGCACTTCCATTACCTGCTCGTAAGAAGCATTGTGGATGCCTTCCTTTCCGGTCTCGTAGCAGTACTTTGCGGTGTCGCCGACAGCGATGCACCAATGCTCGGGCAGGTCGCCGGAGCCACGGTTATTACGGCTCTCGCAATTACGGCAGGAGCAAACGCCGATCTCATAGTAATCGTACTTCTTCAGCCAGTGGGACAGATGCTCGACGGAGACCGACTGCGACTCATGCTCTATTGCCTTCTCAACGGGGATAACATGCATGCCGACACCTGCGCCGCCGGGAGGCACCATTGCAGTGACCTTTTCGAGCGGAAGTCTGGTCATGTTCTGGAAGAACTCCGTTACCTCGGGGTGCTTATCCATGGTAGCGGACTTCATGTTAAGAAATTCTGCACTGCCGGGGACGAACAGGGGCACGAGCCACTGCTTGTGGTGGTCGTCGTTCTCCCAGTTGTACTCCAAAACGCCCAGCTCGCTCATCTCCTTGAGCTTTGCCTCCAGCTTTGCCTCGTCCGACCACTTGGTGAGCTTCTTGATCTCGTCAAATGCCAGCGGCTTGCGCTGCGGCATGGCGAGCAGGATCTCTACCATCTCATCGTCGAGGACATTGCACAAACCCCAGTATTCGGGATCGGCTTCGGTCAGCGGCTCCAAGCCGAGCTTCTGAGGGATGCGGTCGGTGAGTTTTTTTCCGAGTTTGAACAGATTTTCTTTGTTTGTTATCATGCGAAAACTCCTTTCGATCATTTTATAATGTCTTGCAACAACATTTCACATTAGCCAAAGTGTATTATAACACTTTATTTTCCGGCGGGCAACACATGTTTCCCAATTTTGTGCGGAAATTAACAAATTTACTTGTCGGACCGAAGAATGAGCTCTCTTGCCATACATATATTCCTTTGCATGTGTGTTGACAAATTTTCGATCGAGTAATACAATCAGTCCGTCCAGTTGACAGTAATTAAACATCTTATAAATATCCTAAATTGAGTTGGTCAATGACAACCTGAGTTCTGCTTTGACATTTTGTCATGTTGTAGAATTCTGAACGCTCAACATATGACGAATGCACATAATGTCATAATGTATAGAACGGAGATAGAAGCGATATGACCCGGTTTAACGAACAGGTCTACTCAATAGTCGATAAAATTCCGTGCGGGAAGGTCATGTCCTATGGTCAGATCGCATGGATGCTCGGCAGGCCGAGAGGCGCAAGGCTCGTTGGCCGGGCAATGCGCTATTGCCCCGACGGTTTGCCGTGGCAGCGGGTCGTCAAGGCCGACGGCTCGATAGCCGACGGCGGTCACCCCGAGATAAGGCGTGCGCTCCTCGAAGCCGAGGGTGTATCCTTTCTCCCCGACGGCAGAGTTGACATGAATATGTGTCTCCTAAACGGCGAGGACCTATAATTCAAAAGGCTTTGTACCAATTGGTGCAAAGCCTTTTTCTTTCCCTGACGCACAAATTTCCACTCATGAAAGCACTGTGGCCGCATAAAGGCACTTGTTCTTGGTGTGTTAACACTTTTAGTGCAAAATTACTGTTGGTGTTGTTTAATATGACAAAATTTTATGTCAAAACTGTTGACAAACACTTGATTTTCACGGTAATTAGGTATATACTGTGAACAAGTTTGGATAAAAATTAACAATTCTCGCTTGCGCAGTTTTCTTGCCTATATCTCAGTCGATCGGAGGTACTGTTAAATGACCCGTCTTGAAGCCATAGACAAGCTCTGTGACAGCTATTCGGCTTACTTTGACGTTGAACGTTTCAACGACGATGATGCCGAGCTTGCAGCCACCTGCTTTCTCTATGTTCACTCCGAGAAGTATGTTCTCGTCAAAGCCGCAAAGCTTTGGGAGGCCGACAGCAACGAGTATGTTTACATTTTCTCCGTTCCGCATCTGACGAAGGAGATATTCACCAGGTGCCGTGACTATGCCTATAACGAGGGTATGTCGCACATTGAGCCCAAGGCCGGTCATATGTGCTCTTACATTACGGCGCTGTTTATTTGCGATACCGCCGATGCCGATGCCGTGAAGGCTCTCAAGCGTACAAGGATATACAAGAGCTTCCGTCTTTCCTACTACGGCTGGATGGATTTCCACACCGGCGTTATCGAGCTTTCTACCAACAAGACCTCCGCTAACGCCAGCGGCCGCTGCACGGCTCAGCTTTTGGACAAAACGCTGCTCGGCAAGGGCTCCAAGCGCAAAAAGCTCTTTAATAATAGTTTGTTGTTTAAATAAATTTTTATTTATAAACAATTTTTTGAAAGGGGAAAAACCAAATGAATGCTGCTGTATTACTTATCATCAGCATCGCCATTCTCGTTGTAGGCTATATCTTCTACGGCGGATGGCTGTCCAAGAAATGGGGAGTCGATCGCAATAAGGTCACTCCCGCACACACCATGGAAGACGGTGTTGACTATGTGCCCGCAAAGGCTCCTGTGCTCATGGGTCACCACTTCTCCTCCATCGCCGGCGCTGGCCCGATTAACGGACCTATCCAGGCTGCTGTCTTCGGCTGGGTTCCCGTTGCACTGTGGACCCTCATCGGCGGCATCTTCTTCGGCGGCGTGCATGACTTCGGCGCTCTGTTCGCATCTGTCCGCAACAAGGGCAAGTCCATCGGTACCGTTATCGAAGATAGTATCGGTCTCAAGGCAAAGCGTCTGTTCCTCATTTTCGCTTACCTGACCCTCCTCCTCGTTGTCGCAGCATTTGCTTCCATCGTCGCTAACACCTTCAAGGCAACCTACCTGCCGAACGGTGCAGTCGACATTGCAGCAAGCTCCGCAAACGCCAGCACCGCGATGATCTCCATCTTCTTCATCGTTCTGGCTATCTTCTTTGGCTTCTTCGTATACCGCAGGAACGCTCCTCTCGGCGTTGCAACCATCATCGGCGTTGCACTCATTGCCGTTGCAATGGTCATCGGCCTTAAGTGGCATCCGCTGTACCTCAGCTATGAGACTTGGATGATCATCTGCGGCATTTACATTCTCGTCGCTTCCGTCACTCCTGTCTGGATCCTTCTCCAGCCTCGTGACTACCTCAGCTCCTTCCTGCTCTACGGCATGATGATCCTCGCAGTTGTAGGCATCATCGGCTGCCACCCGAGCATCGACACAATGCCCGCATTCACCGGCTTCAAAGACACTCTCGCACCGACCGGTTCCTCAATCGGCTACCTGTTCCCTGCACTGTTTGTCACCATCGCATGCGGCGCAATTTCCGGCTTCCATTCCCTCGTTGCTTCCGGTACCACCGCAAAGCAGCTCAACCGTGAGCAGGACGCACAGCCCATTGCTTACGGCGGCATGCTCATCGAGTCCGCTCTGGCAATCATCTCCCTGTGTGCAGTTGCATACATCTGGAAGGATTACGCAGACGGCACCACCGTTGTTCCTACCGCAGTTTTCGCAGGCGGCCTTTCCTCAATGCTCGGAGAGGTGTTCGGTGCAGGCGCACAGGGTGTCACCTACTCCCTGCTCATCCTTGCAGTTTCGGCATTCTGCCTTACCTCTCTTGATACCGCTACCCGTCTGGCTCGCTATATGTTCCAGGAATTCTGGATGAAGCCCGGCGAGAGCATCAAGGATATGACCGGCGCACGCAAGGTCCTCACCAATCCGTACATTTCCACCGCTATCACCGTCGTTATCGGCATCGCACTTGGTATGACCGGTTACGCAAAGATCTGGGCTCTGTTCGGCGCTGCAAACCAGCTGCTCGCAGCTCTCGGTCTGCTCGCAGTCGCTGCATGGCTCGGCAAGATCGGCAGAAACAACAAGATGTTCCTCTTCCCGATGGCATTCATGCTTATCGTCACCCTGACCTCTCTGGTGTTCACCATCATCACTCAGGTTGGCCTCATTACCTCCGGCACTGATGTAACTTGGGGTGTCGTCCGTGGTGTCATCGCTGTTCTGCTCATCATCCTTGCTATCGACCTCGTTGTCGAGGGCGTCAAGGCCCTGAGCAAGCAGGCAAAGGCAAACGCATAAAACGCATAATCTAAAGCATAAATTTAAGGAAGCAGCCGCTTGGCTGCTTCCTTTTTTTATTTGGATAATCTTATCATGCTGCCGTCTATGTCGGACACCTTGCGAGCACCGCACATATACATTGCGTCGGAGAACTCGTCCTTGAGTTTTTGAATATATACCCTTATGGCTTCCGTGCCGCCCCCGTAATAGCTCACAAGCACCGGGCGGCATATCATTACTGCGTCCGCACCAAGGGCGATCGCCCTGAATATATCGTAGCCGGAGCGTATTCCGCCGTCGACGATGATCTTGGTCTTGCCGCCTACAGCTTCAACTATCTCCGGCAACACCTCCGCAGTTGCGGGCGCACCCGGGAGCACTCTGCCGCCGTGGTTTGAGACGATTATCGCATCTGCTCCGGCATCGACCGCAAGCTCTGCGCACTTGGTGTTCAGCACGCCCTTCACGATGAATGGACAGTCAACAGCGGATTTGAGCTTGCGTATCTGTTCGGGCGTTTTCGTGCCCGCATCGGGTCTGCTTTTGAGGTGCGGGAGCCCTGCGCTGTCGATGACTATCCCGATTGCAGCCGGGTTGCCTGCCTTGCACAGCTCTATCTTTTTGAGTATCTCCTCCTGCGAGAAGGGGTTTAATATAGGGATGCCGATACCGCCGGAGTTCTTGCTCGCCTCGACCGCATCCTCGGTCACGCCGTCAAACAGTCCGTCACCGAAGCACTCAAACACGCCCTCTTCCCTGCATGCTTCGATACACTTACGGTTGTAATCACGGATATCGTCCTCAGGGTGGAACTGCGCTCGCAGCGAGCCGATAGGGCCGGTCAGAAGCGGCAGCTCGATGCGTCTGCCGAATAGCTCGATGCCGGTGTCGACCGGCGTGTTGGGCACCATAGTATTCATGTTAAGCTTATACGGCCGCCATGCCTTCCAGTTGTCGTTTGCGCCGTTGCCCGGGGCTTTCGAGCCGGGACCCGGTATGGTGTTTCCGCAGCCGAGACCGTTGCACTCGGGACATGCCTTGCACTTCGGTCCGATATGCTTCCGTGCCTCCGCAAGCACTTCCTTGTATGTCATTTCGCTCTCTCCTATCTGTTTTTGAAGTAATTATACAACAGTTTTCGCCAAAACGGAACAAAAAAATCGGCAAGCTTCGGCTTGCCGATTTAAAAGTCTCTGTATTACTCCTCGGGGTCTGCCGAGACAGTCACGGCCTCTGCCTCCTCGGCCAGTTCCTCTTCCTCGGGCGGCAGCTTCTTAAGCTTGTAGCCTGCGCTCATACCGATGGCAAGGCTCACGATGACCCAAATGTGGAACAGGTAATCGATGATCATATTGGTCTGAATACCGGCATCGATGAACATAAACAGTGTGTCAAGAATGAAGATGACCAGAGCGAATATCAGCCAGCCCGGTCTCAGTTTCTTGGAGAAAACATACGCCAGAACATACAGTGCGACCAAGATGATCGCCAGTGCAATAAATCCGACAAATGCCGTTTGATCCATGAAGTCATAGTCGGACAGGCTACCGCCGCCGTAATACTCAAGGGGATATTTGCCGCACAGAATCATGCCCAGCGTTGCAACGGTATAGGGAATGTAAGCCGAGAACAGAAAATATCGGTCACTGTTAGTTACGAGCAGGACGATGTTAATCAGCGTGAAGCCAATTACGAGTAGCAGATTGTACCTTGTGGTGTTATACTTGTTCTCAAGAGTGTATCTTTCCGATGTTTTGTTGTTCTTGAACGAAACCATACGAGCAGCCATATTTGTCTCCTAATGTCGTGTTTATATTTATTTTGTTCATTATAATCGATTGCTGTTAAGATTGCAAGCAAAGCCGCCGATTTTAAGGAATTTATTTCACAGAAAAAGCACTTGCTGACAGCAAGTGCTTTTTCTGGCACCCCCGGCGAGACTCGAACTCACTACCTTGCGCTTAGGAGGCGCACGCTCTATCCGGGTGAGCTACGGAGGCATATTGCTCTATGATTTTAACCCATCATTCTCAAATTGTCAATCAAAGCTTGTTAACTTTCTGCGAAATCTATTGACTTTGCAGCCTTTATGGAAGATAATACTTTATTATACTTTTTATCTGAGGACGGAACACTGCATGCTTAAGCTAAAGGGCATTACTAAGGATTACGCCGTTGGAGAGGAGACTGTTCATGCGCTCAAGGGCATCGACCTTGAGTTTCGTGAAAGCGAATTTGTCGCTATTTTGGGTCCCTCCGGATGCGGCAAGACCACGCTGCTGAATATCATCGGCGGTCTTGACACCTACACCGAGGGCGACCTTATCATAAACGGCCGCTCCACCAAGGACTATACCGACCCTGATTGGGACAGCTACCGTAACCACTCCATAGGTTTTGTATTTCAGTCATACAACCTTATTCCGCATCAAACAGTGCTGTCGAATGTTGAGCTTGCGCTGACGCTCTCGGGTGTTTCAAAAGCCGAACGGCGCTCTCGTGCGATACACGCTCTTGAGCAGGTCGGGCTCGGCGATCAGCTTACAAAGAAGCCGAACCAAATGTCCGGCGGTCAGATGCAGAGAGTCGCCATCGCACGAGCGCTGGTGAACAACCCCGACATTCTTCTTGCCGACGAGCCTACGGGTGCGCTCGACTCGGACACGAGTGTGCAGATAATGGAGATACTCAAGCAGATATCCAAGGATAAGCTCATTATCATGGTCACGCATAACCCCGACCTTGCCGAGAGCTATGCTTCCCGCATAATCCGTCTCAAGGACGGCCTTATCACCGATGACTCGCAGCCGTATAACACCGAGGTCACGGTCAAAACCGCTCCGTCTGCCAAGATGACCGCAATGAGCTATATCACCGCCCTTTCCCTGTCGCTGAATAATCTCTTGACCAAAAAAGGACGCACGATACTTACCTCGTTTGCAGGCAGCATCGGTATCATAGGCATTGCTCTGATACTGTCGATATCCACAGGCGTCAACAACTACATCGACAAGGTGCAGGAGGACACTTTGTCATCCTACCCGCTGTCGATCATGGCCGAGTCTGTCGACATGACCGAGCTCATGACCACGATGATGGGGCTAAATAACGAAAACGGCAGTAACAAGCACGACAACGACGCCGTGTATGCAAATACCATCATGAATGACATGATGCGTGCAATGACGAATGCCGAAGTGCAGTCGAACAATCTGAAGGCATTTAAGAAATACCTCGACGAGCAGATGAGCAAGGACTCCCCCCTCCGTGAGCATGTATCGAACATCCAGTACAGCTACAATCTGCCGATGAACCTCTATACCAAAGATGTTGACGGTAAGATAATACAGTCCGATGTTATGACTCTTATGAGCAAGATGCGCAGTGCAGTTATCGGTGAGGACGCCGAAGCATCCGTAAGCTCGTCCATGAACGACATGATGAACGCATCCGGAATGAGTTCTACGCAGAGCCAGTTTGTAGTCTGGCAGGAAATGCTGCCCGGAGATGGTGATGAGCTTGTCAGCCCGCTGCTCAAGCAGCAGTATGATGTGCTGTACGGTTCATGGCCCAAAAGCAGCAATGAAGTCGTTTTGATAGTTGACGAAAACAACGAGGTCTCCGATCTTGTGCTGTATGCGCTCGGATTGAAATCGGCAAATGATATGCTCAGCGCCATGACGCAGTACATGACCGGCGTGGAGGCGGATACATCGAAGATCGAAAGCTGGAGCTATGCCGATATCTGCAAGCAGACTTTCCGTCTTATTCTCCCTGCCGACTGCTATCAGCTCGATCCTGTGACGAAAAAATACAAGGATATCAGCTCGGATGAGCTGGGTCTCAAAACACTGTATAACAACGCAATGGAGCTGAAGATCGTCGGTGTTGTAAGGCAGAGCGAAGACGCCGTTTCCGGCATGATGAACGGTGCGATCGGATACACCAACGCACTCACAAAGAAGGTCGTCGAAAAAACCAAGGAAAAGGATTTTGTCAAGAAGCAGCTTGACGACCCTGCGACCGACATTTTTACCGGTCTTCCGTTCAAGGAAAGCAACGAGCTTATGACCGACGAAGAGATCAAGAAGGCCGTTACCGACTACACAAAGAAGCTCAGCGCCGAGAAAAAAGCAAAAATTTACATTTCGTATATGTCCGTTGCTCCTCAGAAATACATTGACTCTACCATTGATAAGCGGCTTAAAGATGTCAGCCGTAAGGACATCGAGAAGAAGGTCGTTGAAAACTACCCCGAGTACAAGGAAATGCTCGCCTCCATGGACGACGAGACGCTGTTTTCCTATATGCGTGAGATGATGTCCGAGCAGATCACCAAAAAGTACGCCGAAGAGGTCAAGAGCAACATGAGCAAGCTGTCGACAAAGGCGCTTGCCGAGGCATTCGACGAGTGCTACTTCACCGCCGAGGGCTATAAGCTCATTTACGAAAACTTCATGCCGGAGACCTTTTCCGACTCCAGCTATGAGGATAATCTGCGCAAGTTAGGCTATGTTGACCTTGCCTCCCCTGCCGCCGTTAACATCTATGTCTCCACCTTCGCCGACAAGGATGCAGTTGCGGATATAATCGAGGACTATAACGACGGCGTCGAGAAGGACGACAAAATAAACTACACCGACTATGTCGGGCTCATCATGAGTTCCGTCACGACGATAATTGATGTAATCTCCTACGTTCTCATCGCCTTTGTCGCCATCAGTCTTGTCGTATCGAGCATCATGATCGGCATTATTACCTACATCAGCGTGCTTGAGCGCACCAAGGAGATCGGCATTCTTCGCGCCATCGGCGCATCCAAGCGGGACATCTCCCGTGTGTTCAACGCCGAGACCATCATCGTCGGCTTCGGTGCGGGCATCATCGGCATAATGGCAACTATTCTGCTGTGCGTCCCGATAAACGCAATAGTCCACAGTCTGACCGGCATTTACTCGATAAACGCCGTGCTGCCTGCGTCAGCCGCCGTTATCCTCGTGCTAATAAGCATGGGACTTACCGTCATTGCAGGACTTATCCCCTCCAAGGTCGCAGCAAACAAAGACCCCGTTGTTGCACTGAGAACCGAATAAAATTTGACGCCCCATCGTTTGATGGGGCGTTTTTTTGCAATTTTCACTTTGCCATGGTCTGAAGCTTTGTATTGATATCGCACAGCGCACGGCGGATGGCCGTAAGCTCCTCGGCGACAGGGTCAGAGACATTGACCTGATCGACCTCGCTTGCATAGTCGACCTTTACGCCGGCTCTTTTGACTACTCTTGCCGGAACGCCGACTGCGGTGCTGTCGGGCGGTATCTCGCTGAGCACAACGGAGTTTGCCGCAATTCGACTGTTATCTCCCACCTTAAACGGTCCCAACACCTTTGCGCCGGTGCCGATGAGCACATTGTTGCCTATCGTCGGGTGGCGCTTGCCGCTGTCCTTGCCGGTACCGCCGAGGGTCACGCCGTGGTAGATGAGGCAATCGTCGCCAATTTCGGCGGTCTCACCGATAACGATGCCCATACCATGGTCGATAACAAGGCGCTTGCCTATCTTTGCACCTGGGTGTATCTCAATACCGGTGCGGTGGCGGCTGAGCTGAGAGATCGCCCTTGCAAGAAACTTGAGGTCGTGCTCATAGCACCAGTGCGCCTTGCGATGATAGCTTATCGCCTTGACGCCGGGGTACAGAAGCAGCACCTCCAACGGGCCTCGGGCGGCAGGGTCTCTTGCCAGATATGCGTTTACGGTTTCAAACAAATCACGGAACATATTATCGGTTCTCCTTGAACATTGCTGAGCTGAGGTATCTTTCGCCGGTATCCGGCAGCAGGGCTACGATGGTCTTGCCGTAGTTTTCACGGCGCTTTGCAAGCTCGATGGCGGCGTGCAGCGCAGCGCCCGAGCTTATGCCGACAAGAAGGCCCTCTCTGCGAGCTATCTGGCGGCCGGCCTCGAATGCATCCTCGTCGGTGACGGTGACTATCTCATCCACGACCGTGCGGTTGAAGTTTTCGGGAACGAAGTTTGCGCCGATGCCCTGAATTTTGTGCGAGCCTGCCTCGCCCTTGGAAAGCAGCGGCGAGCCTGCGGGCTCAACTGCCACGATTCTGATATCCTTGTTGCGGCTCTTGAGATATTCGCCGACACCGCTGACCGTGCCGCCGGTACCGACGCCTGCAACAAATACATCGACCTTGCCGTCGGTGTCCTCCCATATCTCAGGGCCGGTGTAGGTGCGGTGTGCTGCGGGGTTTGCGGGGTTTTCAAACTGACCGGCGATGATGCTGCCGGGTATCTCTGCGTGGAGCTGCTCTGCCTTGTCAACTGCGCCCTTCATGCCCAGCTTGCCGTCGGTGAGCACGAGCTCAGCGCCGTAAGCCGTCATGAGCAGCCTGCGCTCAACGGACATGGTGTCAGGCATGACAATGATGACACGGTAGCCTCTGGCAGCGCCGATAGCCGCAATGCCGATACCGGTGTTGCCGCTTGTCGGCTCGATGACCGTGCCGCCCTTGCTAAGCTTGCCCTTTGCCTCGGCATCGTCAAGCATCGTCTTTGCAACTCTGTCCTTAACGGAGCCTGCGGGGTTTCCCCTCTCGACCTTGACGAGCAGCCTTGCCGCAAGTTTTTCTTCCTGCTCGATGTTTCTGAGCTCTACCAGCGGCGTTGCACCGATGAGCTCTTCCATAGACTTATATATTTTCATTTCAATTATCCTTTCAAATTAAATAACAGCAACAAAAAAGGACGGCACAAAGCCGTCGCACTAATAGAAGGTATTCTCCTAAATCAAGGCATGCGACGACAGCAACATCGACAGGTACAGATGCTGCAACAAATACACTTAGCGGACATAATCTTCATCGTCATCGCTCCTTAGTTAATTCCTATTATTTAACTGGGGTTTTCCCCTGCCATCATAATACGCCATTTTACCGGGTTTGTCAACAATTCCTACAAAAATTATGTGAATTAATTTGCAAAAAAGCTCTCCCTCTGTAAGGAGAGCTTTAGATACGAGGAGCTTAAAAAATCAGGTGGTGGAATGTGAACTTTTAAGAATAACATCGTGGCTGCCGCCCTCAACGATACTGACCGAGGACACGAGCGTGAGCTTTGCGTCACGCTTTAAGTCGGCAAGGTTCGTCACGCCGCAGTTGCACATGGTGGACTTTATCTTGTAAACGCTCTTTTCAAGGTTGTCGTGCAGCGGGCCTGCGTAGGTGACATACGAGTCAACGCCTTCCTCGAAGCTGAGCTTGGACTGGCCGCCGAGATCGTATCTCTGCCAGTTGCGGGCACGGTTCGAGCCCTCGCCCCAATATTCCTTGACATAGCTTCCGTTGACAACAAGCTTTGCCGTGGGGCTTTCGTCAAAGCGGGCAAAATAGCGGCCCATCATGAGGAAGTCTGCACCCATTGCAAGAGCCAGCGTCATGTGGTAATCGTGGACAAGGCCGCCGTCTGAGCATACGGGGATGTACACGCCGGTCTTTTCATAGTATTCATCTCTTGCGGCTGCAACCTCAATGAGTGCGCTTGCCTGACCTCTGCCGATGCCCTTGGTCTCACGGGTAATGCAGATCGAGCCGCCGCCGATGCCGACCTTGACAAAATCTGCGCCGGCCTCGGCAAGGAACAGGAAGCCGTCACGGTCAACGACATTGCCTGCGCCGACCTTGACGCTGTCGCCGTAGCGCTCTCTAATAAAGTCGATAGTCTTTTTCTGCCAGCAGGAGTAGCCCTCGGAGGAGTCGATGCACAGAACATCTGCGCCCGCCTCGACGAGTGCGGGGACACGGGTCTCGTAATCACGGCTGTTTATACCTGCGCCGACTATGTAGCGCTTCTGGCTGTCGAGTATCTCGTTGGGGTTTGCCTTATGCTCGGAGTAGTCCTTGCGGAAAACGAAGTACATGAGCTTGCCCTCATCGTTGATGATGGGCAGAGAGTTGAGCTTGTGATCCCAAATGATATCGTTTGCTTCTTTAAGAGAGGTGTCCTTGGGAGCGGTGACGAGCTTGGCAAGCGGGGTCATGAACTGACTGACCTTGGTCGTGACATCCATGCGGCTGACACGGTAGTCACGGCTGGAAACGATGCCTAAAAGCTTGCCGTTTGCCGTGCCGTCCTCGGTGACGGCGACGGTGGAAAAGCCGTTGCGTTCTTTAAGGTCGAGAATGTCGGCCAGTGTCTGGTCGGGCTTGACATTCGATGCGGAGGTAACAAAGCCTGCCTTGTAATTTTTAACTCTTGCGACCATTGCTGCCTCGTCCTCAACAGACTGCGAGCCGTAGATGAAGGAAATGCCGCCCTCCTTGGCCAGTGCGATAGCCATGGTGTCGTTGGAAACAGACTGCATGATAGCAGACGCAAAGGGAACATTGAGCGTTATCGCCGACTCTTCGCCCTTTTTAAACTTGACCAAAGGCGTTTTCAGGCTGACATTTGACGGGATGCAATTCTCACCCGTGTAGCCGGGGATAAGAAGATACTCACTGAATGTTCTGGACGGTTCGTTAAAATAGATAGCCATGCTGTTCCTCCCTAAAGTTGATTAAAGGTGATTGTCTCACAAAAGTTATCGCAAGTCAACACAAAATTCGACCTTTTTCAAAAAATAAATCCGCCGCCGAGCACACGGTCGCCGTCGTAGAGTACGGCCGACTGTCCTCTTGCCGGTGCTCTGACCGGCTCATCGCAGATAATGCGCACATTGTCGCCCTCAACATACGCCGTGCAGGGTGGATTTTCCCACTTCGTATGGCGCACCCTGACGGTCGCACGAATGGGCTCTACGGGCTTGTCGCACAGCCAATTGAAGCTGCGGGCATTGACCTCGGTCTTGAAAAGCTCCTCCCAAAGGGCAAGCTCTATCTCATTATTCTCGGCGTTTATTTTGGATATATAGAGCTTTCTGCCGTCAAAAAGCCCGGGTCTGCGCTGTCCGACGGTGTAACGGTAAATACCCTCGTGACGACCGACGACCTCGCCGTGGAACACGAAGTCCCCGGGAGGCGGAAGCTCGGTGCGAGCCTTGAGCCAGCCGATGTAATCCTTGTCGGGCACGAAGCATATCTCCATGCTGTCCGGCTTTTTGGCAACAGGCAAATTGAAGCCCTCAGCGAGCGCTCTTGTGGCGGTCTTTTCAAATTTACCGAGCGGCAGGATGAGTCTGTCAAGCTGCTCGCGCCTTATGCGGCAGAGCATGTAGCTCTGGTCGTTTGAGGGCATACCCTTGTACAGCACGCCGTTTTCGCTGCGTGCGTAGTGTCCTGTCGCAATGTGCTCTGCGCCGATCTCGTTTGCGTACTCGAGCAGTGACTTAAACTTCAATGTCGGGTTGCAGATGATGCAGGGATTCGGCGTTTCTCCGTTTAAGTATGCCTCGGTAAAGCTCTTGCACACTCCGTTATCAAGCTCGGCGTGTACATCCTTTATCCTAAGCGGAATGCCGACAAATTCAGCCGTTTTCACGGCATCAAGCCTTGCATCCTCGCCTGAGTTGTCAAGATACAGGCCGTACACCTCGTGGCCTGCGTCCTTCAGCAGCTTTGAACATACAGCCGAGTCCACTCCGCCTGAAAAGCCTAATACTACCTTACTCATCGTCTGCCCTCCATCCACACCATCAGCACCGAGATATCCGCAGGCGAAACACCGGATATGCGGCTTGCCTGACCGAAGCTGTGCGGTCTTATCTTTTTGAGCTTTTCACGAGCCTCCAGCCTGAGGCCGGCCACCTCGTCGTAGTTGATATCGTCCGGCAGCACCCGCTCCTCCATGCGTGAAAACTCCTCGACCTGCTTGAGCTGGCGCTTTATATAGCCTGCGTATTTTAAGCTGATCTCCGCCTGATACCACACGGCTCTGGGAAGCACGGGGCGCTCGTGGTCAAAGGGTGCAAGCATTTTATAGTCAAGCTGCGGGCGGCGGACAAGATCCGCCAGCGACACGCCGCTTGAAACGGGGGCGGTGTTCTTTGACGCAAGCAGCTCGTTGAGCTCCGCCGTGGGGCCTATATGCGTGCGCTCAAGGCGCTTTATCTCCTGCTCAACGGCAGCGTACTTATCCAACACCGCCTGATGCCGCTCGGGCGATACGAGCCCGATGCGCATGCCGATACCGCTAAGGCGCAGGTCAGCATTATCCTGACGGTGCAGGAGCCTATACTCGCTGCGTGAGGTCATCATGCGGTACGGCTCGTTCGTGCCCTTGGTGACAAGGTCGTCAATGAGTGTTCCGATATAGCCGTCGCTGCGCTTTAAGACCATCGGTGCTTCGCCTTTGAGCTTGAGCGCTGCATTTACGCCCGCAACAAAGCCCTGTGCCGCCGCCTCCTCATATCCGGACGAGCCGTTGAACTGCCCCGCTCCGTAAAGCCCCGAGACCTTCTTCGTTTCAAGCGTCGGGTAAAGCTCGGTGGGATCGACGCAGTCATACTCTATCGCATAGGCGCAGCGGGTCATCTCCGCATTTTCAAGGCCCGCTATCGTATGCAGCATCTCAAGCTGCACCTCCTCGGGCAGGGACGAGGAAAGTCCTTGTATGTAAAGCTCCTCGGTGTTCAGCCCCATCGGCTCGATGAAAAGCTGGTGGCGTGGCTTGTCCTTAAAGGTCATGATCTTCGTCTCGATGCTCGGGCAGTAGCGTGGGCCGATACCCTCGATAACGCCGGAGTATATCGGGCTGCGGTCGATATTATCAAGAATAATCTTATGCGTTTTTTCGTTTGTATAGGTCAGATAGCACACCGCCTTGTTCTCCGGCGGTGTGACGGTATCAAAGGAAAAGCCCTCGGGCTCAGGATCGCCCTCCTGAAGCTCCATTTTTGAAAAATCGACGCTGCGTGCGTTTATCCTCGGAGGCGTGCCGGTCTTGAAGCGGCGAATATTAAGTCCCATGTCAACAAGGCACTTTGTGAGCGATGTTGCGGCTGCAAGGCCATCGGGGCCGGACGAGCGGATGACCTCGCCGACTATCGTTCTGCCGTCAAGGTATGTGCCGCTTGCGATCACCGCAGCACGGCATTTGAAAACTGCGCCCGTGTGAGTTGTAACAGAGCAGACACAGCCGTTTTCAACGCCTATCTCGACTATCTCCGCCTGCTTTGTGCGCAGGTTTTTCTGCCGTTCAAGCGTCTGCTTCATGATCTCCTGATAGCGTCTGCGGTCGGCCTGCGCCCTCAGCGAATGCACGGCGGGACCTTTGCCGCGGTTTAGCATGCGGTACTGAATGCACGCCTTGTCGGCCGCCTTTGCCATCTCGCCGCCGAGAGCATCGAGCTCACGCACGAGGTGGCCCTTGCCCGTGCCGCCGATGGCGGGATTGCAGGGCATATTACCCACGCTGTCGAGATTCACGGTGAAGCATATCGTGTCAAGTCCCAAGCGAGCTGCCGCAAGCGCCGCTTCGATGCCTGCGTGGCCTGCGCCGATGACTGCAATATCACATTTTCCTGCGTCGTATCTAATCAATTTTCTTCACCTATACCTATATCATACATAACTAAAAGCGCACCGTCCGTTACCTCAACGGTCGCTTCCTCCGCCGCCATGGAGTTTGACACACCGATGGGAAAATCGGAGGTAACTTCGGCGTTTTGAAGTTCATATTTAAGCCCCTTGAGCGTTACTCCACGGGCAACGCCGTCAAAGCAGAACACCGCAACATTGCCCTCGCCTTTTAAGGTTATCGAGCTGTTTTTTATCGCCGTCCACACGCAGTTTTCACCGAACAGCCATCCTCTTGCTTTGCGGTTTGCAAGGTAGAGAAGCGATTGCAGGTTTGCGATCGTGTGATCGCTGCGCTTACCGCCGAGACCGCCGTAAATGTAAAAATGGCGGTAGCCCTTTTCAAGTCCGGTTTTGATGGCAAACACCGTGTCGGTGTCGTCCTTTTCAACGGGAAGCTGCATCACATTCGGATGCTTCGGCGCAACGCCCAAGGAGTCAAAGTCGCCGAGGACGAGGTCGGGGATAATGTTGTTCTTGCGGCAGTATTCATAGCCTGCGTCGGCGGCTATAACATAGTCGCTGTCGTCGGGTATCTCACGCAGTCCGAAAAAATCGCCTGCACCGATTATATAGCACTCATGTCCGTTCATCCATGACCTCCAAAATCAATTCTGACTTTAAATAATATCACATTTTGTCTTAAAATAAAAGAGATATTCGCATTTGACTTGTTCTGTACATCGTGGTATTATGTTAACATTAAATAATGGAGGTAAAAGCATGGCTAACAACCCTGTATTTGACCCCGAAAAAGCCCTTGGCAGCGGTTTGGGCAAGCTCACCCGTGACGAGCTGCTGAGCTTAGTCAAGAGTCTGTGCGAGATCGCCGTGGCTCAAAGCGACGAAAACCGCTTCCGTGGCGGATTCCGCCCGGGCAACATAAATTTCTCCGCCGACGGCGTTACGGTCGGCCCTGCCGACAAGGCCGGTGAGGACGGCTGGACGAAGGATGAGCTTGAGTTCATGGCCCCCGAGGTCTTTTGGAACGGCAGGAAAAGCGAGAGCGCCGATGTCTACTCTATCGGTCTTATTCTCTTTGTCGGTCTCAACTGCGGCAATGTGCCGTTTGTCCCGATGGCAGACTACAATCCTACACCCGAGGTCAGAGCCAACGCTCTGCGTGCCAGAATGAACGGCAAAAAGGTCGTGCTGCCGAAGCCCGAGGATAAGGAGCTTGCCGCCATTGCCGAGAAGGCAGTGTGCTTTGCCGAGGAGGACAGGTTCGCCGATCCTTTGGAGCTTCTAAACGCCCTGCGTGCCTACTGCGGCGAGGAACCCGTGACGAAAATAGACAGACTGCCGCCCACGGTTGTAAAGGCCTCCGAGCCGGTGGTCGAGGAGAAAAAGCCCGAGGAGCCGCCCAAGAAGTCGGAGCCTAAGCCCGCTCCCGAGCCGGAAAAGCCGAAGGAGAAGGCTCCCGAGGAGCCGCCCAAGCGCAGAAAACGGCACAAATATGTCAAGGTCACCGAGTATATGCGTCATTCACGCAAGGTGCGTGACCGCACTTTGCTTATAATCGCAGTCATCCTCTGCGTCTCCGCCGTCATCGGCGAAAACCCCGATGGAACGGCGAAGCTCTTTAACGGCGCTAAGGATGCGGTCGTCTCGATTGCTGAACGCATAACGGCAAAGCCCGAACCGACGCCAGAGCCCACTGTCGAGGTCACGCCGACCCCCGAACCTACGCCGGAACCCACGCCCACACCCACCGCCGCTCCGACGCTGGAGCTTCTTGTTGAGGATGTTGGCTGGGATGCCGCCGAGGCCAAGTGCAGAGAAATGGGCGGTCACCTTGTGACCATCAAGGACGAGGCCGATTATCAGCATGTCTGCGATATGCTCAAGAACACATCGGTCAAGTATGTGTGGATAGGCTGCTACCGCAATAGCGAAGGCGAGCTTACCTGGACAAGCGGCGAGACGGTCGATTACTACAACTGGGCAAGCGGCGAACCGTCGAAGATCGATGCTTACGACGGCGCTCACGAAGACTATGTCATGCTCGTGCGCCAGCCAAACGGCACATGGAAGTACAACGACAGCCGCATGGATCCCCTTGCCGATTATGCTCAGTACTACAGCGGCAACATCGCCTATATATGCCAGCACGGCGCATAAATTCATAAAACAACAAAGCTCCACTGTTCGTTTGAACAGTGGAGCTTTTGCGTTTAGAAGCCTTCAAAAAGGTTTATCTGCGAGCTTTCGGGCATTTCGCCGAGGGCGCCGAGGCGCTTGAGCGCTTCGATATGCGCCTGGCTGACCTTGGGGCAGGCGGCGCTGACCTCCTCGATGGAGATGTAGGTCTGGCCGTTTTTCGTACAATTTTGCAGATCCCGTGCCGCAGCCTCGCCGAGGCCGGATATTGCAACGAACGGCGGGAGAAGTCTGCCGTCATCGGTGATGATGAACTTTACCGCATCGGATTTATACAGGTCGATCGGCGCAAACTCAAAGCCGCGCATGTTAAACTCGTACACCGCTTCGAGGGTCGTCATGAGATCCTCCTCCTTGGCGGTGACATCGGGCTTTTTCTTAAGCTCGTTTATCTTGCGCCGAACAGCATCCGCTCCGCCTGTCATCATCTCGGCATCAAAGCCGTCCTTCTGACTGCGGCGGTAGAAATACGCACTGTAAAACGCAAGGGGCTCATGCACCTTGAACCATGCAATGCGGAATGCCATCATGACATACGCAACGGCATGCGCCTTGGGGAAAAGGTAAGCTATCTTGCGGCAGGACTCAATATACCACTCGGGAACGCCGAGAGCGTGCATCTGCTCTTCGGCATCACCGGGGAACTCGCCGCTTTTCTTGACCTTGCCCTTACGCACGGCCTCCATGGTCTTGAACGCCAGTGAAGGTTCCATGCCCTTTTGAATGAGGTATAGCATGATATCGTCACGGCAGCCGACGGTCTCGTTAACGGTAGCGATTTTATTGACGATGAGGTCACGGATATTGCCCGCCCAAACATCTGTGCCGTGGGAGAAGCCGGAAAGTCTGACCAGCGTATCAAATTGCGTCGGCTGCGTCTCAACGAGCATCTGGCGGGTAAAGCCCGTGCCGAATTCTGGGATACCGATACTGCCGGTCTTGCCGATGATAGGGTCATCGTCGGGAAGTCCCAGTACTGTGGGGGTCGTGAATATCTTCATTGTGTCGGGGTCTGACAGCAAAATTTCCTTTGCGTTTTTGCCCGTTGCGTCCTCTAACATGCGGATCATCGTCGGGTCATCGTGACCGAGCTCATCAAGCTTTAAGAGGTTTGCTTCCATGCAGTGATATTCAAAATGCGTGGTGATTATATCGCTCTTGGGGTCGTCGGCCGGATGCTGCACGGGGCAAAAATCGGTGACATCCATATCCTGCGGGATAACGACAAGGCCGCCGGGGTGCTGACCTGTCGTGCGCTTAACGCCGACAAGCCCCTTTGCAAGGCGGTTTTCCTCCGCCTTTGTGACCTTGAGCTGGCGCTCCTCGAGATACTTTTTTACATATCCGTAGGCGGTCTTTTCCGCCAGCGTGCCTATCGTGCCGGCACGGAAAACATGGTCCGAGCCGAAAAGCTCTTCTGTATATTTATGCGCCTGTGCCTGATATTCGCCGGAGAAGTTAAGGTCGATATCGGGGGTCTTTTCATTTCCCGGGAAACCGAGGAAGGTCTCAAACGGGATATCAAAGCCGTCCTGTCGCATGAGCGTGCCGCACTTGGGGCAGTTTTTCGGCGGCATGTCCGCTCCGCAGCCGTAAGATCCGTCGGTTATGAATTCCGAGTGTCTGCACTTGGGGCAGACATAGTGCGGCGGCAGGGAGTTGACCTCGGTGATGCCGGACATGTAGGCAACGATAGACGAGCCGACGCTGCCTCGACTGCCGACGAGGTATCCGTGCTCGAGCGAATTCTGCACCAACTTCTGTGCGCTCATGTAGATAACATCGTAGCTGTGGTCGAGGATGGTGTTGAGCTCCGTGTCGACACGCTCCTGCACCAGCTCCGGCGGGTTATCGCCGTAGATAGCGTGCATTTTGTCATAGACAAGGCGCTTCAGATCCTCGGCCGAATTTTCTATCTTCGGTGGGAACAGATCCTTGGGCAGCAGCTCTATATCGTCGACCTGAGCGGCAATGGCGTTGGGATTCGTGATGACGACCTCTTTTGCAAGCTCATCGCCGAGGTATGCAAACTCGGCCAGCATCTCATCGGTCGTGCGGAAGAATATCGGGCAGCCGCGGTCGGCATCGGAGAACTTCTTTGCAGCCTGCAATATCTTGCGGTACTGCTCGTCCTCCTTGTCGAGAAAATGCACATCGCTTGCGGCGATGACGGGCTTATCGAGCTCACGACCTATCTTTATGATGCGGCGGTTGTAGTCCTCAAGCACCGTCTCGTCCCTGACAACGCCGTTATCGACAAGGAAGTGATTGTTGCCTATCGGCTGAATTTCAAGGTAATCATAGAACGAAGCTATGCGCCGCAGCTCGGCATCCGATGCTCCGTGCATGACCGCACCGTAAAGCTCGCCCATGCCGCAGGCCGAGCCGACCAATATGCCCTCTCTGTGCTGAACAAGCAGGCTTTTCGGCACGGTCGGGGTCTTGTGGTAATACTTGAGATACGACTGCGAAACAAGCTCGTACAGATTTTTAAGGCCGACCTTGTTTTTTACGAGCAGTATCATGTGGCGGGACTTGCTGTGGTCAGCGGGCTTTATCTTGCGGTAGACCGCCTGTATATCGTTCACCGTTTTTGCGCCCTGCTCGGCGAGCATGGGGAGAAAACGCCCCATTATGCGGGCAACGACGAGTGCATCGTCCGATGCTCTGTGATGATTGAAGTCCGGCAGGCTCAGCCTGTTTGACACCATGTCCAACTTATGGCGCTTCAGGTCGGGCAAAAGTGCGTGCGAGAGCGCAAGCGTGTCAAGATACACAGGCTCAAATTCAAGCCCGCTGCGAGCTGCTGCCGATGCCATGAAGCCGGTATCAAAATCGGCGTTGTGCGCTACTATGGGGCGGTCGCCCGCAAATTTGAGGAAGGCACGCATGGCCTCGGCCTCGCTCGGTGCGCCCTTTACATCGTTGTCAGTGATGCCGGTAAGCTGCGTTATCTCGGCAGGGATGTGCATCTCGGGATCGACGAAGGTGTTGAAGCTTTCCTTTATCTCGCCGCCGGCAAATATGACGGCGCCTATCTCGGTCATTCTGTCCGAGCCTGCGTTCAGGCCGGTGGTCTCGATATCAAAGGCTACCATCTCGGTATCAATGGGCAGATCGCTTTCACCGTGCACGGCAAGCGAGCCGTCAACATCGTTGACGAAGTAGCACTCAACGCCGTAAATTATCTTGACACCGTGTTTCTTCCCTGCTTTCCACATGTCGGGGAACGCCTGGCAGACACCGTGGTCGGTGACGGCGATAGCCGGATGCCCCCAGTAGGCGGCGCGCTTGACTATCTCGGCAGGCTCTGTGAGCGCATCAAGGGCGGAAAACCTCGTATGTACATGAAGCTCCACTCGTTTTTCCTCGGCATTGTCGGGGCGAACATGCTTTTTGCCCTTCATGATATGCCTCGGCTCGATGACCATGTCCTCGTCGTAGCGGCTGTAATTTACAACGCCGGATACGATGATGTGGTCGCCGACATTTATCTTGTTTATGATCGACTGGTCGTCCTCCGAACGCAGATAGCGTGAAACACGGATAGAGCCCGTGAGGTCAGTCATATCAAAGCACAGCACCGCACCGTCACGCTTTTGCAGCTTGCGGCTGGTGACATCGAAAACATCGCCCTCAATGACGACATTGCCCGAATCGAGTGTCAGCTCCGACATGGGCACGGGTGCTTTCTTGATGCTCCTGCCCATGAGGACATCGCCTGTCGGCTTTGCGGCCGCAGGCTCCTTGCTGCCGGAGGTGCTTAATTTCTTCGGTGGGATGTATTCGGTTTTAGGCTTGGGATAATCGGGCTTGAGTTCGACAAGGCCAAGGCCGTAATCGGCTCTTATCCTGCCGCACAGTGCGTCTATCTCGGCCGGTGCGGGCAGGCGGGTAAAATGTGCGGCGATGCTCATTTTGCTCTCGGCTGTGCTGACCGCAACATCGGTCACATACGCCTTATCAAGTCCGCCGCAGCTTGCTTTCAGCCCCGCAAGCCCCGGGAAAATTTCAAGTAATGATGTGTGTTCGCTCACGCTTAAACCTCGGTGTCTTTCTTGATCAGATCAATAAGTGCGTCACACAGCGCATCGTAGGGGTATGTCCCTAAAACCTCGCCGTGCCGCATGAGTAGTCCGCAGTCCTTGCCGCCTGCGATGCTGTAATCGGCCTCCCTCGCCTCGCCCGGGCCGTTGACGACGCAGCCCATGACGGCGACGGTGATGTTGCGGTCGATGCCCTCGATGCGCTTTTCCACCTCGTGGGCAAGGCCGATGAGGTCTATCTGTGTTCTGCCGCAGGTCGGGCACGAAACGAGCCGAATACCCTGCCGCAGGCCGGCGGCCTTGAGTATCGCAATGCCGGTCTTGACCTCCTCAACGGGGTCTGCCGTGAGTGACACTCTTATGGTGTTGCCTATGCCCTCGCACAGAAGCGTTCCGATACCGACGGCGGACTGGATAGTTCCGTTCCACGCCGTGCCGGTCTCGGTCACGCCGAGATGCAGGGGGTAGTTAAATTCCTCCGACGCAAGGCGGTATGCCGCCACCGTGAGCGGCACACGGGAGGCCTTCATCGAAAGGCAGATATCATCAAAATCGAATCTGTTTAGTAGCTCAATGTGTCCCCTTGCGCTTTCGACCATGGCCTCCGGCGTGGGGTGGCCGTACTTTGCCAAAAGCCGCTTTTCCAGACTTCCGGCATTCACACCGATGCGGATGGGGATATTGTGCTTTCTGCACGCCTCGGCAACGGCCTTGACATTCTCGTCGCCGCCGATGTTGCCGGGGTTTATCCTTATCTTATCGATACCACGAGCCGCCGCTTCAAGCGCAAGGCGGTAGTCAAAGTGGATATCGGCGACAAGCGGGATATCGACCTGTTCTTTGATAGCAGACACTGCTTCGGCCGCCGCCATATCGGGTATGGCAATGCGGACAATATCGCAGCCGGCTGCTTTGAACTGCTTTATCTGCGCAACGGTCGCTTCGACATCGTGCGTTTTCGTATTGCACATCGACTGCACCGTGACCTCGGCATCTCCGCCGACCGGCACGCCGCCGACAATGATCTTTTTCGTTTCGTTTCTTTTATCCATGTCTTACCCCGTTATAAGCTTTGCAATATCATTGTACATGACAAGCGCCATCAGCCCGAGCAGCAGCACCATGCCGCCGAGGTGGATATAGCCCTCGTACTTGGGGTCGAGCTTTTTGCGGCTGACGGCTTCGATTATGACCGTAACTATCATGAGAAACACCCTGCCGCCGTCAAGCGCCGGAATGGGCAGCATATTCATGATAGCAAGGTTCACCGCAATGAATGCGGAGATATACAGAAGATTATCGGCGGCGGCCTTGGCACTTTCCGCCTGCTGTCCGACCTCGTTCATCATGTCGACAATACCGACAGGTCCGGACATATCCTTGAGCCCGACTTTGCCGTTTATAAGGTCACCGAGCCCCAGCCAGACAAGGCGTGAAAACTCAAGCGTCGTGTTCCATGTGTACTCAAGCTTCGTGCCGAAGGTGGCCTCGGTGTAGCCGAAAACGAAGCCGTATTTTGGCCCCTCGTTTGCATACTCGGCGTAGGTCTTGGTTGTGAGGGCAAAGTCCTTTAGCTCTACCTTCTCGCCGTCACGCAGCATGACGATGTCATACACGCCGTCGCCGCGCATGAGGAAGCTCGACACATCGCTCACAAGATAGATGCGCTGACCGTCGATGCTGTAAAAGGTGTCGCCCGCCTGCATGGCCTCGGTGCCCTCGTAGGGGCAGCCGTCCATGAAGTGGTCAATTGTCGGCGTGACGAACGCCTGCGCACCGGCGTACATGATGAGGATGAGCACGATGCCGAGAACAAGATTCATGAACGAGCCTGCGCACAGGATGACGAACTTTTTCCAAAAGCCCTGATTTGTGAAGGCTCTGGGGTCGTCGGATTCCTCATCCTCGCCCGCCATGGCGCAAAAGCCGCCTATCGGCAGAATGCGCAGGGCGTACACCGTCTCGCCCTTTTGCTTCTTAAACAGCGCAGGGCCCATGCCTATCGCAAACTCCTCGACCTTGACCCCGCACAGCTTTGCCGCCGTGAAGTGACCGAACTCGTGGATGGCGATAAGTATGCCGAATATGATTATTGCGATAATAATATACATCAGGAAAAATACTCCGTAACAAATACTCTGGCGGCCTTATCGGCCTCCAGTATAGTCTCAAGATCGGGGTCTTTTACTATGTCTATGCTCTCGACCGCCGCCAAAGCACAGTCATAGATCCGATTGTAGCCGAGCTTATGGTTTAAAAACATCGAGACTGCGACCTCGTTTGCCGCACTCATGATGCACGGTGCCGTGCCGCCTTCCCTTGCGCAATCCATCGCGAGCTTCAAGCAGGGCGTTTTCTCAAAGTCCGGCGCTTCAAAGGTGAGATCCCGCATGGTCGCAAAGTCAAGGCGCTCAAACGGCGAATCGACCCGTTCGGGATAGGTCATCGCAAGCTGTATCGGAAGTCCCATATCCGGCACGCCGAGCTGGGCAATGACCGTGCCGTCAACGAGCTCGACCATGGAGTGAATTATGCTCTGCGGGTGGACAACCACTTGGATATCGTCCGGCGTTACGCCGAAAAGATGCATGGCCTCGATAAACTCAAGTCCCTTGTTCATCATCGTCGCAGAATCGACCGAAATCTTTGCACCCATACTCCAGTTGGGATGCTTTACCGCCTGCTCTGGCGTGACATTCTCAAGCTCGGCCCGGCTCTTGCCTCTGAACGGTCCGCCCGAGCCTGTGAGCAAAATTTTCTTGAGCTCTCCCTTTTTTCTGCCCATGAGGCACTGGAAAATTGCCGAGTGCTCGGAGTCAACAGGCACTATCTCCGCCCCGGTCTCGGCCGCTCGTGGCATGACTATCTCGCCTGCGCACACGAGCGTTTCCTTGTTTGCAAGAGCTATGCGCTTTTTGGCATCGATAGCCGCCAGCGTGGGCTTTAAGCCGACAGAGCCGGACACTGCTGTCACAACGCAGTCAGCAGCGTCTATCGTTGCCGCCTCAATAAGCCCTTCCATTCCGCTTCCGACCCTGATGCCGGTGTCGGCGAGCGAAATTTTAAGCTGCGCCGCTGCCTTTTCGTCGTAAACTGCGACAAATTCGGGCTTTAATCGGCGAGCCTGCTGCTCGAGCATATCCGTTTTTCTGTTTGCGGTCAGCGCCGCAACCGGCAGGCCGAGATGCTCCGCCGCCGCAATGCTCTGGCGGCCGATAGAGCCGGTGCTGCCCAAAATTGAAACTGCCTTTGTCATGTCTTTACTCCTCCGAAACGGCGGTCACGGCTGCCATACGCCGCAATGGCCTTGTCAAGCTCCTCGGGCGTAAAATCCGGCCACAGGGTGTCGGTATAATAAAACTCCGAGTATGCGCACTGCCACAAAAGGAAGTTAGACAGCCTGTACTCTCCGCCGGGTCTGATAATGAGCTCCGGATCGGGGATATCCGCCGAGTACATATACTTTGACAGCTTCTCCTCGGTGAGCTTGCCCTCAGCCTTGCCCTCGGCAACATCCTTGGCGTAAAGCTCCGCCGCCCGCACTATCTCGGCTCTGCCGCCGTAGTTAAGGCAGATATTTGCCTGGAAGCCCTTGACATGCTGCGTTATCTCGTCGGTCTTTGCAACGAGCGCCTGAAGCTCGGGCGACAGCCTCGATGTGTCGCCGAATACCTTCATGCGGATGTGCTTTTTCTCCATGTCACGGATAGCCTCGTGCAGGTACTTGTCCAAAAGCTTCATTATGCCGCCGACCTCATCCTCGGGACGCTTCCAGTTTTCCGTTGAGAATGCGTACACCGTCAGATACTCTATGCCTATCTGCTGACAGTAGGTCGCTATCTTTCTGAAATTTTCCGCACCGGCAAGATGCCCTGCGCTGCGGGGCATGCCACGCTTTTTGGCCCAGCGGCCGTTGCCATCCAATATGATGGCAATATGGCGGGGAAGGCATTTTGCCTGCTCCCCCGCCGCATTGTTAGTCTTATCGTTTGCCATATCAGATCTCGAAAAGTTCCTTTTCCTTCTTGTCGGCTATACCCTCGACTTCCTTTATGTAGTCGTCGGTGAGCTTCTGAATGTCCTTCTCGACTGTCTTGTAATCGTCCTCGGTAATCTCGGACGCCTTCTGCTGCTTTTTGAACTTATCGATTGCTTCACGGCGAATGTTGCGCACTGCGACCTTTGCTTCCTCGCCGTACTTCTTGACCTGCTTTGCAAGCTCCTTGCGGCGCTCCTCGGTCAGCTGCGGGAACACGAGACGGATTGCTCTGCCGTCGTTCTGCGGATTGATTCCGAGCTCGGAGGCGAGAATTGCCTTCTCGATGCCCTTGAGGACGGATGTGTCCCAAGGCTGGATCAGCAGAGAGCGGGGGTCGGGAACGGAAACGGATGCTACCTGCTGGATGGGGGTGGGCACTCCGTAATAATCGACGGTAATCTGATCGAGGACCGCTGCATTTGCACGGCCTGCACGAACGGATGCAAGCTGGGTCTTGAGCACCTCGGCGGTTTTCTTCATCTTGCTTTCAAATTCAATATAATCGGACATGTTGCTACCTCCTATATGTTTTATCTTATTTTGTGACCAATGTGCCGAGCTTTTCACCACGGAGCACACGGACTATGTTTTCCGGCTGTGCCAGTGCAAAGACGATAACGGGAATGTCGTTATCCATTGCAAGGCTAGTTGCGGTGGTATCCATGACGGCAAGGTGCTGTGCAAGCACTTCGTCATAGCTTATGCTGTCGTACTTGACGGCCGATGCGTCCACTCTCGGATCTGCACTGTAAACGCCGTCTATGTTCTTTGCAAGGAGTATTGCGTCTGCGCCTATCTCCGCCGCACGCAGGACAGCGGCCGTATCTGTCGAGAAAAACGGGCAGCCCGTGCCGCAGCCGAACATAACGACTTCGCCGTTTTCAAGGTGCTTTATAGCCTCCGTGGTGCTGTAGCGCTCGCCTACGCCCTGAATATCAACGGCAGTCTGGATAGTGGCCTTTGCGCCTATCTGCTTGAACACATCGGCGACAGCAAGGCAGTTCATAGCCGTTGCGAGCATACCCATTCGGTCTGCGCTGACACGCTCGACATGGCCTGCGCCGTCCTTGACGCCACGCCAGAAGTTGCCGCCGCCGACAACTATGCCGACCTCGACACCCATATCGACGCAGCTTTTTACCGTCTTGCAGACATCGGCTATAAAATCAAAGTCAAAGCCGGTCTTTTTCTCGCCGGCAAGTGCCTCGCCGCTGATCTTTATCAGCACACGCTTATAAACAGGTTTCTCCATTGCCCTCTCCTTTTAAATATCAAGTATTCCTATGATAACTATGCCCACTACGACTATGAAAACAGACACATAATGCTTGGCTGACAGCTTTTCCTTGAGGAAGATGCGGCTCCAGATGACGGAGGCAACGCAGTAGGACGAGATAATGGGAGCGGCGAGCGCTGCGTGCGCAGAATCAGCCAGAGCGTAGATATACGCAAACTGACCTGCGGTCTCAAACAGTGCGCCGGTGTACTTGGGCACTTCCCTTTTGGGTATGAGCCGCTGCTTTTTAACGCCGAGAACATAAATTGCGCACACGATGCCGACAGCAAGGAAGGTAAGCTCATACGCAACATTAGCGGAGTCCTCGTTGAGAACCTCGAGAACCTTCGAGTCTGCGAAGGTGCCCAGAGCATCGAGCAGGCAGTAAATGACCGGCAGTGCAATGGCTATCCAGCTTTTTGCGTAATGATGATTGCTTGCATCCTGACGAGCCTTGCGCAGCTCTTCATCCTCGTTTGCTTCGGTGATACCGAGACAAACAACGCCGATGCATACGAGCGCCACCGCAACGAGCGCTATCGGCGGAAGCTCGCCGAAGCCCTTTGTCGCAAAAATGAGTATCGCAACTATCGCACCGGAGGAGTTGCATATAGGCGAGGATATTGAAAGCTCGATATACCTCAGCCCCAAATAGCCGACCGCCATTGAGACTATATACAGCGCCGAAACCGGCAGGTATGTAATGATGACGCTCCAGCTTATCTCAACGCCGCCGACGAAAATCTCATAGGCAGCGTGAAGTCCCATAACTACGCCGACCGCCATAACCATCTTAAGATGGCTGTACTTATCGTCGGCATCCTGGCAGCCGATCTTTGAAAACAGATCAGAACCGCTCCAGCAAAGCAGTGCTATTACAGCAAGCCAAAACCACATAACTTGTTTCCTTTTTTTCTACAGTATTTTAATCTAAAGTATTTTACCACAGCCAAGCTTATTTGACAATTATCAAATGACAAATTGTGCGGCTTTGAAAGTATATAATTTTCGCATGGAGACGATATACATAGACCGGCTGTTTATTTTGAACTTCATATGCGACTATCTTATCCTGCTCGGTTCGGCAAGAGTATGCGGAGTTTTGCTGCGCAGGCTGCGGTACGCCGTGGCGGCGCTGTTCGGGGCTGCGTACGCCGTTGCATCCGTTTTCCCCTCATTTGCGTTTTTGACCCTGCTGCCCATAAAGCTTGTGTCCGGCGTTTTGATGGCGCTCATCGCATTCGCAAAAGAGCCTAAGTTCTGGCGCTGTGCGGCGGTTTTTTTCGCCGTGTCTGCCGTATTCGGCGGCACGCTGTGGGCGCTGTCGGTGCAAAGCGGCGGTATGGGAAACGCCGTGTATCTTCCTGTTTCTATGCCCGTTCTTGTGCTCGGCTTCGGGATAATTTACGCTGCGCTGAGCCTCGTGTTCCGCAGGACGGCGAAAAGCACGGGAAAGACGGTACGCACCGTAGTCATCGGCTTTTGCGGCCAAAGCGTCACGCTGCGGGCACTATATGACAGCGGCAACTGTTTGTATGACCCGATGACCGGGAGTGAGGTGCTCATTGCGGGAGCTGCGCAGCTTGTGCCGCTCCTCGGCGAGGGATGCGAAAATTTGTCACCCACGGAGCTTATCACGCTCTACGCCGGAAAAATGCGGCTCATCCCCTACTCCGCCGTCGGCACGCAAAGCGGCCTGCTGCCTGCGTTCAGGCCCGACAGTCTGACAGTTGACGGCAAGGTGCGTGAGGATATTTTGGTTGCGATACCGCCCACCGCAGTCAGCGGTGACGGCTTTGACTGCATAATCTGATTTTGTCCGGCTATAACTTAACAGATCGGAAAGGAGAAGTCATGAACATTCTGAAACTTATCAGAGACTGGCTTGAAAAGCATTTTGCCCCCGCTCCGTCGGAGCTTTTCTACATCGGCGGAAGCGATATTCTCCCGCCGCCGCTGGGGCGTGACGAGGAGGAACGGGCGATACTCGCCATGGAGGCCGGCGATGAGAAGGCAAAGCAGACGCTCACCGAGCACAATCTGCGCCTTGTGGTCTATATCGCCCGACGCTTTGAAAACACGGGGCTGAACCTTGAGGACCTCATCTCCATCGGAACGATAGGGCTTATCAAGGCAATAAACACTTTCAAATCCGCCAAGAACATTAAGCTTGCTACCTACGCATCACGCTGCATCGAAAACGAGATACTCATGTATCTGCGCAAGGTGAGCAACCAGCGCACGGAGGTGAGCTTCGACGAACCGCTGAACACCGATTGGGACGGCAATGAGCTGCTGCTCTCCGACGTTTTAGGCACGGATGACGACGAGGTGTGCCGCCCGCTCGAGGACGATGCCGACAGGCAGATGCTCTCGGCTGCGATACAAACGCTTAACGAGCGTGAGCGGAGCATCATCGTCCTGCGCTTCGGGCTCGGCGGCAGAAACGAGCTCACACAAAAGGAGGTTGCCGACCTCATGGGCATCTCCCAAAGCTACATAAGCCGCCTTGAAAAGCGCATAATCGTGCGTCTTAGGCGTGAGATGATAAAGCAAATGCAGTAAAAAATCGACCGAATAATTCGGTCGATTTTTTCGTCATTCTTGAGTTTTCCACTTTTTGCAGCGGTTGGCGATGCGCTTTTTCTTGCGCACGCCGTGGATGGTGAAGTACGCCGCAAGGCCGACGGCAATAACTGCCATACTTACTATCGCATAGTTGTCGACGCTGCCCTGCGTTTTGACTTCGAGCCAAAGCGAATCCATGAGCTGGTTTGTATGCTCGCCGAGATAGGAAAACGCCGAGCCCATTGCAAGCGTTTCCTCGCTCGGGTAGGCTATATCGCTTGCGACCATGTCAGGGTCCATGTATTCCTTTGCGGCGGAAATGGGCGTTGAATAGCCGAGATAATCAAGGTTCTCACCCGCTACCTGAGCGTCGCACAGGAAGTTGATGTACGCCTCGGCGGCGGCCTTGTTCTGGCAGCTTTTCGGGATGCACATTGCATCGATGAAGAGGTTGAACCCCTCCTTGGGGAAGTAAAAGCCGAGATCTTCGTTCTCCTGCACCATTTGCAGATAGTCACCTGCGTAATACGGTGCGATCCACGCCTCCTCACGCTCCATCTTGTCATAGATCTGATCCATGACATAGCTCTGCACAAGGGGCTTTTGCTCGATGAGCTTATACGCTGCACTGCGCAGCTCGTCCTCATCCTCGGTGTTTATATCGATACCCAGCAAAAGCTCCGATATTGCAAATGCGTCACGGGGATTATCGAACATGAGTATCTTGCCGGAATACTTGCTGTTCCACAGCAGATCCCACGAGCCGAGGTCGGCTTCATCAACATATTTTTTGTTGTAGATGATACCCACGGTACCCCAAGTATACGGCACTGTGTACTTGTTATCCGGGTCAAAGGCGGTGTTCTTGTACGCCTCGTCGACATCGGCGTAGTTGGGGATATTCGAGTGATCTATCTCCAGTAGCATGTCCTCGGAGATAAGGCGGGCTATCATGTAGTCCGATGGGATGATGACATCGTAGGTGCTGCCGCCGGTCTTGAGCTTTGTGTACATGGTCTCGTTCGAGTCAAAGGTCATGTAGTTGACCTTGATGCCGGTGGCCTCGGTGAATGCCTTATTGACATCGATATAGCCGTCCGTTCCATCGGAGATATACTGACCCCAGTTATACACATTTATCGTCACCTGCTCTGCGCTCGCCGTCACGGGAACGGCGGTCAGCACGAGCACAAGGCACAGGATAAGTGAAAGCAGCTTTTTCATGCGCTCACCTGCTTTCTGCGGAAGGCACGGCGGTTTTCACGGCTGCGCTTTGCGTCATGCTCCTGCAAGAGGTTCATGACAACCATCACGAGCAGTATCGCCGCAAACAGCAGTGTAAACAGTGCGTATATCTTCGGCTGGAGCGGCTTTTTGGTGTAGTTATATATCTCCACGGGCAGGGTAACGAAGCGGGGGCCGTAGACAAAATAGCTGATGACAAAGTCGTCAAGGCTCATGGTGAACGCCATGAGCGCACCCGAGACGATGCCCGGGGTTATCTCGTGGATAACGACCTTGTAAAACGCCTGCCACGGCGTGCAGCCGAGATCCATTGCCGCCTCACGCAGGTGCGGATCCATCTGCTGGAGCTTTGGCATGACCGAAAGGATGACATACGGCAGGTTGAAGGTTATGTGCGCAATCAGCAGCGTGGCAAAGCCGAGGATGTTGTTTATCTTCATCATCGTGCCGACAAAGGCAAAAAGCAGTGCCAGTGAAACGCCGGTGACAATCTCGGGGTTTGTGAGCGGGATATTCGTCACTCCCATGGTGAAGCTGCGAAGCCTCGGCCCCATTGAGTGGATGCCGATGGCGGCGGCAGAGCCGATAACGGTCGCAATAAGCGAGGAGATAACGGCAACGATGACGGAATTAAGCAGAAGCGGCAGCAGCACGCTGTCTTTGAATAATTCGCCGTAGTTATCAAAGGTAAAGTCCTTGAACACCGCAATGTCCATGCCGCTGTTAAACGAAGCCACGCCCAGTACTATCATCGGCAGATAGAGGAACAGCATAACGATGATGGTGAATATCTTGTTGAATTTTTTCATACCGTTATGACCTCCTCATCGTCGCTGAAGCGGTTCATAACTCCGATGCAGACAAATATCATGACCATCAGCACAAGGCTGAGCGCCGCACCTAAATTGGGGTTATACGCAGTTTTGAACTGGCTCTCGATGACATCGCCGATGAGCGTTGTGCCCGACGAGCCGAGCTTCTGGGAAATGTAAAAGGTCGATACCGCAGGCACGAACACCATGGTAAAGCCCGAGATGATGCCCGGGACGCTCAGCGGCAGGATGACCCTTTTGAACACATTTGCACCGTTGCAGCCGAGATCCTCCGCCGCCTCGATAAGGCGTCTGTCGATCTTCATGATGACGGTATACAGCGGCATTATCATGTACGGCAGGTAGTTATACACCATGCCGAGCACAACGGCGCCGTTATTGCGTATAAGCGGCAGCGGCTCCATGCCGAGGGCGGTGATGATGTTATTTATAATGCCCGTGTCCTCGGTGAGGGCGACCCACGCCAGCGTGCGCAGCAGAAAGCTTATGCACATGGGCAGCATGACGAGCATATAGAGAAACCTCTGCGTCGTCTCATTGCAGCCTGCGATATAGTATGCCACCGGGTAGCCGATGACAAGGCAGATAAGCGAAGAGATGAGCGCAAGCCAAATGCTCTTTATGAGAATCGGCATATAGTTTCCGAGGTTTGCGATGTTCTTCATCGTAAACTCACCCGTCTGCGAATCGGTGAATGCAAAATATGCAACGATGGCAAGCGGAACTATCGTAAAAAGCGCCATCCATACAAGGTATGGTGCGGCAAGCGATCTACTCTTCATCTTCGCCGCCCTCCGCAGACTCCTCCGCTTCCTCGCCGCCCTCAAGGTAGACCTCGGGGTCGTCCATTTCATCGTACTCGGCAGAGTAGGAGCTGTAATCGCCGAACATGCCGGAGTACTCGCTCTTATGCATGATGTGGATATCCTCCGGCTCAAGGCGGATGCCGATATACGAGCCGACCTCGTAAAAATCGGTCGTCTGGATAAGCCACTTAAAGCCCTTGAAATCGACTATCGTGTCGTAATGAACGCCCTTGAATGTGACGCTCGTCACCGTGCCGCAAAGGTGACCGTCGTCGGGCGGAACGATATCGATATCCTCGGGGCGGATGACGACATCGACAGGCTCGTTTTTCTCAAAGCCTGCGTCGACACACTTGAATTTACGACCGAAGAACTTGACCAGTCTGTCCTCGAGCATAACGCCGTCGAGGATATTGCTCTCGCCGATGAAGTCCGCAACGAAGGCGTTTTTCGGCTCGTTGTAGATATCCTCGGGAGTGCCTATCTGCTGGATGCGGCCCTTGTCCATGACAACAACGGTGTCGGACATGGAAAGCGCTTCCTCCTGGTCATGAGTGACATATATAAAAGTAATGCCCATCGCCTGCTGGATGCGCTTGAGCTCGTTCTGCATATCCTTGCGCAGTCTGAGGTCAAGTGCGCCGAGAGGCTCGTCAAGCAGCAGCACCTTGGGTCTGTTGACAAGAGCTCTGGCAATGGCAACACGCTGCTGCTGGCCGCCGGAAAGCTGCGAAACCTTGCGGTTTTCAAAGCCTTTTAAGCTGACTATCTCCAGCATCTGAGTAACACGCTCGTCTATCTCCTGCTCGGGCAGCTTTGCAAGACGCAGCCCGAAGGCGACATTCTCGTACACATCAAGGTGCGGAAACAGCGCATACTTCTGAAAAACGGTGTTGACCTTTCTCTTGTGAGGCGGGACATCATTGATCCTCTCGCCGTCAAAAAGCACATCGCCGCCTGTGGGCTTGATAAAACCGCCGATGATCCTGAGCGTGGTGGTCTTACCGCAGCCGGAGGGGCCTAAAAGCGTGAGGAATTCCTTATCATTGAAATACAGGTTAATATCGTCTAAAACGATCTCGTCGTCAAACGCCATTTGACAATTCACAAGGCGAATGAGTTCTTTGGACATTTATCCTCCCCCATTTCTAAAAAATTTAATACTAAAGGACGCTCCGAAACTGCTTCCGGAGCGTCCTTTGCAGACGATAACAATATACATACAAACCATTGGAAAGTCAACAAAAATTCCAAAATTTCGCCGCATTTTTACTTATAGTGACCCAAGCTCGGATATACCGAAGTATTTTTCGGCAAAATCGACGGAACGAACGCAAAACTCACGGCCTCTGAGATACTCTAAACAGCCTGCATCCGTGGGGAACTCAAAGCGCAGCTTGTACGAATAAAGCGCCTGTCCCTTTTCGCCGTAGCCCTTGTTAAACCGCTCACTGCCGTACTTTCCGTCACCTAACAGCGGGCAGCCGAAATGCGCCATCTGCGCTCTTATCTGATGCGTGCGGCCGGTCAGGAGTCTGCACTCGACAAGCGACAGCGCACCCTTTGTTGCTATCGTGCGGTACTCGGTGACAGCGGTCTTCGCCCCGGGCTCGGGACGGGTCTTTACATAGACCTGATTTTTCTGTGCGTCCTTGAAAAGATAATTTTCCAGTCTTCCCTGTGCAGGCTTGGGTCTGCCCTGCACGGCGCAAAGGTATAGCTTTTCAATCTCACGGTCTTTTATCTTGTCGTTTAATATCCGCAGTGCCTCGGCATTTTTGGCGGCAATGACGATACCGCCGGTGTTGCGGTCGATGCGGTTGCACAATGCAGGCGCAAAGGAGTTTTCCTCTTTTGGCTGCCACTCGCCCTTTTGCGCCATATAGGCTTGGATGTTGGCAATGAGGGTGTTATAGTCCCACTGGCCTGCGCTGTGGCACAAAACGCCGGGCTTTTTGTCGGCAAGCAGAATATTCTCGTCTTCGTAGACGATGCTTAATTTCGGCGTTCCGACCTTGAGGTAGGAGTTTTCCTCCCTCGGCTTTTCAAAAAATTCATCGTTTATATATAGGCTCAGCACATCGCCCTCATTCAGGCGTGTGTCACGCTTTGCGCCCTTGCCGTTAAGCTTTATGCGTTTTATCCTTATGTATTTTTGCAGCAGAGCCTCGGGCAGCAGCGGCACTGCCTTGCCCACAAAGCGGTCGAGCCGCTGGCCTGCGTCGTTTCGTTTTACAGTTAATTCTTTCATGTCACCAAGTATACACGCTTTATGCCGCAAGCGCAACAAAAAAGACGACCCAAGGGAGAGGCTTCGTAAGGAAGTCCTCTCCCTCGGCTTTTGTAATCGGCCGGAATGATTGGATTGTGGGTAAAATCAATCATAATTGGAGGATTACAAAATGGACAAGTACATTTATAACGAGAAAAACGGGCTTTGGTATGAATTGCAAGGTGATTACTATCTGCCCTGCCTAAAACTGCCGGAGGAAAGTGAAGTACATATCGGCATATGGGGACAACGGCACTTGCGGTATCTAAAGCAGTATCACAGAGTGCGCTACTACAATCTGCTGACAAGCGGCAAATTGAATGATTATCTTGTTGATGTGGAATCTTGGGCACAGCAGATGTTTGATGAACTTGTGAAAACACTATCTCGGAGTGAAAGCCTGACGGAAGATTTTAAGGCAACCGCTCCGATGGAATGGGTTAGGAAAAGCAATAACATCCGAAATAGGGCGGCTGAAATTGTAAATCAAGAGGTTATTTTCTCGTAATCAAGTACGGCGTGTGGGTACATCCCGCACGCCGTTTCCATATACCTCAATCGAGTTTCCGATAATATATTGTGCAATCGAACCCATCTCCTATCTTGCAAAGTGCAAAATTATCTTGACTTTTGGAACGTGCGTGATATACTAAAAATGTAAAGCAAAACACCGCAACGCAGAAGGAGAACGGAATATGGCGGTAAATTATAAAAAGCTCTGGAAGCTGATGATCGACAAAAATCTCAGCAAAACTGAATTGACGCATTTGGCTGGGATCAGCACTAACGCTATGGCAAAGCTGGGGCGCAACGAAGATGTTCGGGTGAATGTGCTGGAAAAGCTCTGCACCTCACTGGACTGCAAGCTGGACGACATTGTCGAGTTTGAAACTGAACAGAAGAAGTAACTTGAAAGGAAAGGGCGTGACAACATGGCCTATAGTGCCGAACTCTATGTGCACGACTTGGACAGGCAAGCCGCAGATGCTTTGAATCAATTCCCGAAGTTTGTAAAGCTTCTGGAATCGTATTCTGCCAATTACGATGAGAAGGCTGCTAAAATCGACCTTCTATCGACCGCGATCCGTCTCGGCGAAAACCAGATGCCGGAGGTATACGGTCTCTTGCCCCCGATCTGTGAGCAGCTTGGCATTGATACCCCGGAGCTTTATTATGTGCGAGACAAGCGGGCCAATGCAGCAACATTTGGCAGCGTTCACCCTTGTATCTATGTGACATCCGGGCTTGTGAATAAACTTCCGCTCAATCTGCTCCCCAGTGTTCTGGCACACGAATGCGGCCACATTGCCTGCAAACATTCCCTTTATCACTCCATTGCAGCGCAGTTGGTTGGTGGTATAGACCGAAGCCCGTTAGTGCGTATTCCAGCCATTGGCAAATATCTCACGCCGACATTAGTGAGGGCGCTTCTATTCTGGGATCGTTGCAGTGAGTTGTCCGCAGACCGAGCTGCTGCTCTCTGTGACGGAACAGCGGACAAAACCATTGATGTATTGCTCCGGCTCAACGGCTATGGCAAGAATGTGGATCGGAAAGAATTTCTGAAACAGGCGCTTGACTTAAAATCCTTTGTCAACGATTCAAAATCCAACAAGCTGATGGAGCTGATGCTGGTGCAGGACGAAACCCATCCACGATTGGCCACCCGTGCCTATGAGTGCTACGAATGGTCGCAATCAGCGCAGTACGTAGGAATTATTGACGGTACATTCACTTTGCCAGACAAGACAAAAGAGATCAATCAGGAGTTGGCAGAGGAAGTTGTATCTGCTGATGCAAAAGTCGAGTCACCAAGCATTGATCACCTGAATACGGAGCTGGCCCGTGTCAATGAGGAGCTGGAACATTATACTAATCACGCCGACAAGGCAGATTATGCGTTTGCGGTTGCAAGCGGCGTTCTTGCCGGTTTAGTGGACAGCTTGTTTGTCAGAGAATTCTCACTTGAGTATGCAAATCAGTGGGGAAATCAGCAGGCTGAAAAGCTAGTTCTAAAGGTTGCAAAATATCAAGGCTACGGTGGAACCGATCTTGGACAGGCTATAAAGCATCTGGAGGATCAGTTCCCCATTGCCGCAGACAAGGCAACTACTGCCTTTGGCGGAGGTCTGCAACACCATCTCCGTGACTTCTCACACCACCCGACCCCGGTGGGACTGGTTTGTTCCATTTTGACGCAATTTACGGGCAATGTTTACGGTACCGATGTTGCGGGAGCGTTTCAGTGCGTACCGCTTAACAAAGATGGCCTGAATCTCGTGGGAAAGAGTTTTCCCGAAAAGATTATGTTTGGCGTTGTAAACTGGTTCTTTCATATGGTCAGTGATGTTGCCGGGTCTTCTGGCTCTGCTATGAAAGGCAGCTTTGGCACGGGGCTGCCGGGGCCGCTGGTCTCCCTTTTGAAGGAATTTTCTTCAACTCGCTTGTTCAAAAAGCAAGATGCTAAGGGGTGTAAGGAATTTTCCGTTTACATATCCAAGCTGTTCAACGGAACGCTGCTGGGAGAACGGGACTCAAACGGCAATCTGATCCCTCTTAAATTTGACCTTCGCACCGAAATGGGCGTTGCCATGCAAGTTGGGAAGCAAACCATTCCTGTGATCATCAACGAATGTATCGTGCGGTCGTTTTTCCTTCTGCGCCGGTTGCTGCAGGAACTGTCCAGAGACGACATTCAAGACTGGAGTGATGTCCATAAAATCAACTGGAAAGCCATCATTCCTTTCCGAAACCGCACCGTAGACCGGATGCTCACCATAGCCAGCATGACCTTTACCGTAGCCGATACCGCTGATGCGGCGATCCATGCTGCCATCGAATCCGGCGGCAATTGGGTGCTGTTTTCCGGTCGCTTTGTTACCCGGTTTAATTATGTGGGGGCTGGGCGTGCTGCTCTTTCCATCGTGCGTGAGGTATCCAATGAGAAGAAGGAAGCACAGCTCATTCACGAGAAGATGATCCTTTCGGAGACAAAGGCGGCACTGTTCCTCAAGCAGCTTCAGGAATTTAAGGAGCAGCTGGATATGAAGGTCAGCAATTATCTTGCCGAGGACATCGAAGGCTTTATGTCCGGCTTTGCTGATATGCAGCAAGGCATGCTGACCGGTGATTCTGATCTTGTTATTCGGGGGAATGTTACCATTCAGAAGGTTCTTGGGCGAGAGCCGCAGTTTACAAATCAGAAAGAATTTGATGCTCTGATGGAGTCCGATGCTCCATTGGTACTATAAAGGAGGTTAGGCAGAAGTGGATAAGAAGAAAATCGGAGCAGGTTTTGCAGGGGCTTTGCAAAAAGCTGCCGATGCGACCAAGGCAGCTAAACTGGCCGTGCAGGATATGGCGGCTGATGCAAAACAAAGTCGGGAGAAGAAAAAAGCCGATGCTCAGAAGGCGGCTGCGGCAAAGGAAATAATTGCAGCCGCCGAATCGGAAAAAGGCACTGCGCCAGTGATGAAGAACATTGCTACTCGAAACGCACTTCAGATCATCTACTATCTGATGGCAGCGGACGGAACGGTTTACCACAGCGAGGAGGAAAAGTTTGATGCCATAGGTGCAGCGCTTGACCCCAATTTTGCAGATAGCAAGCCCGCTATCATCAAGGACTGTCAGGCACAATTGGAGAAGGTCATTGATTCGGAGGACTATTACGATGTTTTGCAGGACGGCGTAGAAGATGCGATTCAGTCCTCCAACGAAACAGCCGATACCTTCATCACACCCAAGCTATTGGTCTGGGATCTGTTGACCATTGCATACAGTGATGAAAGCTACGATGAAACCGAGCGCAAACTGCTCAAGTACATCGTCCGCAAGCTGCAAATCGACAAAGCTGTTTTTCTGGAAATGGAAAGCAGCATCCTGACAATTCTGGATATCGAAAAAGAGATTGCGTGGATCAAAACGACAGATCGTCCGTACTTGACGATCGAAGCGCGGGTAAATGAGCTTACAAAACGCCAGGCAGTGATCTTTGACAGTGTCAAAGATTTGATCACACTTTGATGGGAGGGGAAGAAAATGCCGTTACCGCTTTTGTTTATCGGTATTGCTGCTGCCAGTGGAATGTTCGGGATCGGCGGCACCGTAAAGGCTGGCTTTGATGCCAAAAATGCCAAGCAGATCAATAAGAGTGCCAATGAGCTTGTTCAGGAGTCCACCGATTATCTGAATGCACAGCGGCTCGCCTGCGGAAACTCACTGACCCGGCTGGGGGCAGAAAAAATAGCCGTCTTGAACGGAACGATTTCCGACTTTTTGAATGTATTCACACAGATCAAAAATGTGGATTTCAAGGAGACGGAAGGGCTGGATGAACTCCATCGGCTTCATATTGACGAGCAGGAATTTGTAGAACTTCGCAGCATGGCACACTTTGCAGGCTCCGTTGCAGGCGGAGCAGTCGCAGGAACAGCCGGAGGCGCATTGGCTGCCTTCGGTGCATATGGTGCTGCACAAGCGCTGGCTTTTGCTTCGACCGGAACAGCGATTTCTGCGCTGAGCGGTGCCGCTGCAACGAATGCCACACTCGCCTTTTTCGGAGGAGGTTCCCTTGCTGCCGGTGGGCTTGGAATGGCCGGCGGGACAGCTGTACTCGGCGGACTCGTAGCCGGTCCCGCCCTATTGGTTATGGGGCTGGTTGCCGGGAAAGCAGCGAAGAAGGGTCTTGAAAAAGCATACACCAACCGAGCTGAGGCAGTGCAGATCGCAGCGCAGCTCAACACGGCATCCTTACAATGTGAGACCATCCGCAGAAGAACCTGTGTGTTTTACAATTTGCTGGCTCGACTGGATTCTTACTTTATGCCGTTGATCTACCAGATGAGCGACATCGTAAAAGCAGAGGGCGATGATTACAGTTGCTACAGCGCAGATTCCAAAAAGATAATTGCATCCTGCGCCAGTGTGGCTGTGAGTATCAAATCCGTTTTGGACACGCCGCTGCTGACGGATGACGGACTGCTGACAGACGCTTCGGAGGGAACTGCAACAAATATTGAGGGTTTTTTGAAGAATCTGAAAATCCCATATTGATAAGTGATAACTTTTGCAAAGTCGGCTGTCGGAAACGGCAGCCGCTTTTCCTACTGCAGTATGTCAGAATCACTTGACGAACAAGCGTTCTATATGCTATACTATATCTTGCTCTCATAGCAGAGTCCACAACTGAATATCTGAAATGAAACACAAGGCAGCCGTCGAAAGGGATTGCGGCTGTACCGCTCCTGTTGCTGAGTCTGCCAGCGGAGCGGAAAAAGCAGACATTGAAGGTTTCTGAAAAGCAGAGCCGGTACATAGTTTCATCAAAGATATAGCGAGAGATCATCTCCCGCTGATTTGATGTGCTGTGTACCGGCTCTTTTTATCGTTATAGCCGCCATTCACAAAAAGTTTACAAAAATTCTTTCGTGCAAACGGCAAAAAAGTTCCCAGTTGATTATTGAGGGGGTTAATTTACAGCCCTTCTCGCTGCCTACCAATTGAGGGGCAAATTGAAAACTGAATGACCGTCCGAATGGGATATGATTCTGCCACGACCTCCCCGATGGAGGCAAGCAGAACAACGCTGCGGTGAGATTCCGGGGCAGGCACAGAAAAACGACATTCGGAGAAAACGGCAAACAATCCGCAAATTTTTCAAGAAACAGTTCCGTTTTACACCCGTGATTTCTCCTATTTGTGGGGAAAGCTACTTTACGGTCAAGACCGCGGATTTTCGCAGAGTTCCTTTTGCGGAAACGCTGGACGGCCTCCGCATCGTCTGCGGCGTTTCCGTTAAAAAATCCGTGAATTCTGCCGGTCTTGAACGGGACTTTTTCCGGAAAAAACAGGCCTTTTACACATGCGATCCGAAATGAGGTGAAATTCAAAATGATTACAGGAATCAAGAAGAAAAACAAACTGACCGAGATATGGTTTGACGAAACCGACAGCGCAGTCAACATCCGTACTTACAACACCGACCTGAAAAATCGTCTGACGGCCTATGCGGCAAAATATCCTGCCCATTGCCGCCTGACGGACGATAATGAGTGCGGCTGCCTGACCTTCGAGATAGGCCGCCGACGATTCTCCGTCCGGCTGACCGCTCCCTATTCCGAGGACAGGCGAAGCAAAGCCAAGGAGACGATGACCGCCGTTAATCAGCGGAGACAGAAGGACAATTTCGAGAAGCCGCTATGACCGAGAGGCGCTGTCCACAGGAATAACGAGCATCGGATTGTGACCCCACAATCCGGATCCGCAGCCTTGCGGTCTACGGACTTCACTCAGGGGCGGTGCCCCTGAATACCCCACTAAAGAATGGAGATGCCAAAATGAAAGAAGAAAAAGTGCGTATCAGAGTACGCCTGACTGAAGGAGAAAAAGAAAAATTGGAGCGAAACAGCGCTCTATGCGGACTGACCCAAAGTGAGTATGTCCGCCAGCTCTGCCGGGGCATTCACCCGAAACCAAAACCCCCGGATGTGTTTTGGAGGCTGATGGACGAACTATACAAGGCTCATTCCGACCTGAAAGAATGTGCCAAGTACGAGCCGTCCGCCCTTGAACTCTGCGCCGAAATTGAACGGCTGGTACTGGACTTACAGGAGGCGATTTAATGGCAACGACATCTCTTTGGCACATTAAAGGCCGCTTGAAGGACCTCATTGACTATGTGGAGAACTCGGAAAAGACGGCGGCGAAAGCACCGGAGCTGCAAGACCTCTACAATGTGTTCACCTATGTCCAGCGCCCGGAGGCCACGCAGGAGGGCGAGTATGTCACCGCCATCAACTGCCTGAAGGAAACGGCGCTACGGCAGATGATCCTCACCAAGAAGCGTTACGGAAAGACGGACGGCTATATCGCCTGGCACGGATATCAGAGCTTCAAACCGGAGGAGGTCACGCCGCAGCTTGCCCACGAGATTGGCGTGAAGCTGGCAAAGGAGATGTGGGGTGACCGCTTTGAGATCATTGTCACCACCCACCTCGATAAGGAGCATATCCACTGCCATTTCTGCTTTAACTCCGTTTCTTTTCGGGACGGCGGCAAGTACAACTATTCCAAGGCCGAGCGAAAGCGAATGATGGAAATCTCCGACCGGCTGTGCCGGGAGTATGGATTGTCTGTCATTGAGAAGCCACACAAAGCCCCCTCCCGTCCTGTTTGGCTGGATGAGAAAAACGGCAAGCCCACCCGCTACAATGTCTACCGTGCCGATGTGCAGGAGGCGATAGACTTCAGCCGCACGCCTTACTATATGGAGGATTATCTCCGTCGAAAAGGGTATATCACCGACTTTACGGGCAGGCACTGGAAGATACGCTTGCCCCAGTATGAGCATTTCACAAGGCTGGATACACTGGATGAGCGGTGGACGCCGGATAATATCCGCATCGGACGATACGCCTCCTTTGGCAATCGCCGGGCATATATCAGCTACCCGCCCCAAATGCCGCAGGAGCTTTCGGAGTGGTTTCGCCCGTTCCACAAGACCAGTCATATCTACAAGCTGTTCCTGCACTACTGCTATCTGCTGGGGTACTTACCGAAGCATACCGACTACAAACCCACCAGTCCATACCTGAAAGAGGACTTGCGAAAGCTGGACGAGCTGTCCCAGCAGGTGCGGTATATGAGTAAATACGGCATTAAAACCTTTGACGATCTGTACGCAGACCGGGAGAAAATCCAGCGGGATATGGACACCCTCATTGCCCGCCGCACCAAGCTGCAAAACAGGATGCGCCGTGCTACACCTGCCGAAAAGGAAACACTGCGGCAGGAAAAGGCGGGTGTGACAGAGCAGATCACCACCCTGCGAAAGCAGCTAAAGCTGAATAAGGCCATTGAGGTGCGTTCCGCCAAAATACAGGAAAAGACGGATCTGCTCTATGCCAACGAATACCGTGCCAAGGAAGAACAGCAGCAAAAGAAATCACAGAGAAGGGAGCGTGACGCACGATGAGTGCCGATAACGAAATCTATACACAGCTTGACCGTATTACAGACCATCTTGCAGCGATGCCGAAGCAGGAACGCATTGCGTGGTTTCGGCGGAGCGCCTATGTGCAGCCGCTGAATTTCATCAAAGAAATTGACGGTACGGTATATGCCGTAAGAGCCTTTTTTAAAGAGGACGCAAGAGAAAATATTACCGACAAAGTGCAGCGTATCATCCTGAAAGGCGATGATAATAACAAAGAGATTTGAAACTACCGCATTAAAGCGTTGAAGTTTACAGCCGGATATGGTAGAATGGGCTCACCTACAAATTCGATCATATCCGGCTGGGGAAAGGAGAGCTATGACAAAACAACCGGATAAAATCACAGCCCTATACTGCCGCCTGTCCCGTGACGATGAGCAGGACGGCCTGTCAGGGTCTATCAAGAATCAACAGACCATCCTCGAAAAGTACGCACAGGAAAACGGCTTCAAAAACACCCGTGTGTTCATTGACGACGGCTGGTCTGGCACAAATTTTGCAAGACCGGCGTTCACGGAAATTATGGAGCTGGCGGAAAAAGGACGCATCGGCGCCCTGATCGTCAAGGATCACTCCCGCTTGGGGCGTAACCGCCTGATCGTTGGACAGCTTCTGGAAGAGGGCTTCGACAGTCTCGGCGTCCGCTACATCGCCATTATGGACAACATCGACACCGCAAAGGGCATCAGCGACCTTGTCCCGATGCAGGACTTATTCAATGAGTGGCACGCCAAGAACACCAGCCAGAAGGTACGCAATGTGTTCAAGAGCAAGGGAATGTCCGGCGCACCGCTGACCACCAATCCGCCCTACGGGTATCTGAAAGACCCGGAGAGCAGGAACGGCTGGATCGTGGATGAAGCTGCGGCAAAGATCGTCCGACAGATTTTCGCTTGGTGCGTGGACGGCCTTGGGCCGACGCAGATCGCCAAACGGCTGAAAGCTGGCAAGATACCGACGCCTACGGAGCATTGGGGCAATATCGGCCGGAATTGCAGCAAGCCGCCCGCCGTACCCTACAACTGGTGCTCTGCTACAGTAGCGGATATCCTCGGCAAGCAGGAATACTGCGGCGATACGGTGAATTTCCGCAGCACCACCAAGTCCTTCAAGAACAAGAAGAAAATTGAGCGTCCGCCGGAGGAATGGCAAATCTTCAAGGACACGCATCCAGCCATTATCGACAGAGAAACCTTCGCCTTGGTGCAGGAGCTTCGCAAGCACCGCCGCAGGCCTACGAAAAGCGGCATCGTCAGCCCCTTTTCGGGTCTGCTGTACTGCGCCGACTGCGGCGAGAAACTGTATTACAGTGTCACAAACAACTACAAGCGAGAGCAGGCGTATTTCTTCTGCTCCTCCTATCGCAAGAACTCCGAGGTCTGTTCTGCCCACTATATCCGTGAGAAAGTGGTGGAGCAAATCGTTTTGGAGAGTATGCAGCGTATCCTTTTGAATGTGCAGGCGTTTGAAAAAGAGTTTGCCCGCAAGCAGATGGACTGCTACACGGAGGACAAGAAAAAGCAGCTTGCCGCCAAGCGCCGGGAGTTGAGCAAGGCGAAGAAACGCATTGCGGAGATTGACGCTCTGATTCAAAAAATCTACGAGGATAACGCCAGCGGAAAGCTATCTGACGAGCGCTATGCCACCCTGTCCCTGTCCTATGAGGAGGAGCAGAAAACGCTGAAAGCCTCCGTCCCGGAGATGCAGACCTATCTGGAAACCGAAACGGATAAGACCGAGAGCTTGCAGCGGTTCATTCAGAAGGTGAAACAAATCACGGAGCTGAAAGCGCTGACGCCGGAGCTGATTCACGAGTTCGTGGATAAAATCGTGGTGTATGCACCCAGATACCTTGACGGCAAGCGAGTGCAACTTTTGGACATCTATTACAGCGGCGTGGGTATCCTCCACGAGCTGACACCGGAGGAGATGGAAGAGGCCTTTCAGCAGCACCTCGCCCAGCGCAACAAAGAGAAAACGGCGTAACCGCAAAGGCTACACCGTTTCAAAGAAACAAATTTAATTGAGATACAAGAGCCACCTTGGGGCACCTTCCTTACGGAGGGTGCCCCAAAAGGTCGTCTTTTCAGGCCGCCAAAACCAGTCAAGCAAAAATACTCGCAACAGAGCAAACTCCAATACGCCGCAGGGGAGCTTGAGGGGACAAGGTCCCGCTCAAATTGGATAAGCAGCCATCAAAAACGCCTGACAAGGCTTTTTGACGAGCATAGCGAGATTTTTTGTGAAAACTCCTTTTCACAAAAAATGTGGCGTTTTTTTGAAGCTCACAAAAAGTCAACGACTCTTTGTGAGCTGAGAAAAAAGGCAGCCGGTCAGGCTGCCTTTCAAGTCTATATCAATAAGTCAAATCTATTATGCCATGCCCTTTACGGTCATGCAGACCATGCCTGCAAAGTAAGCTGCAACAAAAATTCCGAGTCCTGCTACCATTTTAATAGATCTCCTTTTCATAAATTCAAGTCCGGGTTTGTTTTCCTGTCTGTGATTTCAGTATAGCTGTTTTTTATGAAAAATCAACTCTTTTTTGTGAGACCTACACAAACGCATTTGTTGAAATTGCACAATTTAATCGCTTTTGCAGTTTATTTTCGCCATCTTTCAAAACCGTGCAATTTCATTTTTGCATTTTGAAGGAACGCACCATGCATTATGCATTTTGGGTGCTTTGAGCGTTAATCAGGCGTTAAAAATGCAAGTTTAAGTTTTAACAGATGCATTGCGTCTTGCATTTTGCAGACAGTCAGAATTTCATTTGCAAGTTCAGGCTTTGAAAATATGCAAATTTGCCGCTGTTTAAGCTTTCCTTGCTTGCCGGACTTGCATTTTTGAACGGCTATTTTCGGGAGATGCTTAAAATTTTCGTAAAACTCCCACAGACAAACGGGCAAAATCTGCATCGATTCATTTTGGGCAGCAATTGCGTTGTGCAGAATCGCAGGATGAGAAATTTCAGCTTTTGGGCGCAAAAAAGCAGCCCAAAGCGCTTGCCCGGCTGCTTTTACCGAGTTTTCGGCATGTATGCCGGCACGCTGTGCCGTTTTTGCAAGGAATGTGCCTTGTTAGTTCATGTCGATAAACACGATCTCATCCGATTTGACGAGTCCTAACTTTTCCCTTGCAAGCTTCTCGGCGGACTCATCCGTGCCGAGGCTGTCGATATCGGCCCTGAGCTTTGCGTTTTCGCTGTGTGCCTGTGCAAGCTCGGTCTCAAGCTCCGCCGTAGCCGCCATAGCTTCGTTAAGATCACTCATCACGCCTGCGAGGCTCAGTGTAGCGTATACGACCAGCACCGTCAGAGCTATCCCTAAAATGCATTGTGTCCTCTTCAACCGTCTTCTCCTTGCCCTTTCTCCTCTTTTGTGCTCTCAGTTTAACCCAATTTCCTGCTTTTGAAAAGTGTTTTTTGACGACAGAGCCTGCTTTTTTCATAATTAGCAATATCGGTGCAAAAAGTGCTGCAATGAGCTGCACGATCTTGTTGAGGAGGGCAAGCACGAGATCGCTCAAAAGCAGCATATAGCTTGCAAAGCCGAGGCAGAAAAAGGCTATCATGAAAATGTGCAGCGAGCCGCCGCCTGCGCTCATGCCAAGGGTGAAAAGTGCAAACAGCACGGCAAGGCAAAACAGCCCGTCAAACAGCGACGATGCTTTCAGCCTGCGGCGCAGCACACGGAAAACATCGTAGGCAAAGCCCGCTGCAAAGCCCGTGAGCCATGAAACTCCGATCTGCAGAAGCTGCTTTGAAACATCGATCCCCATTTAGCCGAACAGCCTCGACCAGAAGCCGCCTGTGTGCGCTTTTTCCTCGTAGTTGAGGTCGGTTATCATGCCCTCGACCTTGATTTCGCCCACATCAAGGCTTATCTTGCCGATATGCAGGCCGCTGCCCCGAACGATAAGATTGCCCTGCGAGGTGTTCATGACGATGGTCGTCTCGTCAAAGCTCTCAACATCGTCGACCCCCGTGACATTGAGCCTGCATCTGTCGTCCATGCTCACCGAATGCGGCTTTGACGCCGGCTTCAGCTTTTCCTTTTCCTCGTATGCCATAGTCTGTGCTCCTTTGCTTTTTGTACAAGACTATGCCGTGATATTAAAAAAGAGACCCCCGAAGGGCGAATTCAGATAAGGATAAATCGCCCTGTAAAGAGCCTTTTTCCCCGATGCTGCGTTAAAGCTTTAGGCCATATATGTCCATTATGCCCGTCAAGCTTTGCCTTGCCTCGAGAAAAAATTCAATTTTACAGGGTGCGCAGCAGTTTTGACAGAGTTATTTTTCGTTCAGATAAGTTGACGGGAGCCGAACCCTATCGGTTTTGACGGGTAGCTTTCCGCTCATGCTTCGCTGAACCCCTAGTCCATATATCTCCATTATGCCCGTCGGGCTTTATCTTTGCCTGTACGAAAATCTGCTCCCTCAAAACTGCAAGGCATCTGTCAGTAGAGTTTTTCGAGGGATTTTTGGCTTTCTTTGGTGTCAATGGGCTGTCGCCCATTAAGACAAAAAGGCGAAAAGCACCGAAAGGGCGCACTGACAGACGATAGGGTTCGGCTCCCGCCAACTTAAACAGCAAAAATCGGGCAATACTTTGTGTATTACCCGATTTTTTTGTGAAGTATGGGCGGAAAAGAGCCGGTCAAAACCGTTTTCTCCTTATCTGAATCCGCCCAAAGGTCTCTTTATATCTTGCTTTCGCCTATAACGGTGATGCCGTGGGCTTTTAGAAGCTCTGCTGTCACGCCGTCGCCGGGGACGAGCGTTCCGCTGAAGGTGCCGTCATAGATCATGCCGCAGCCACAGGACGGGCTGTTTTCTTTTAATATTGCAGTCTTTATATCAAAAACCTGCGCAAGGTGAAGCGCCGCCTCGGCGCCTCTTTGAAACTCGGCGGTGACATCCCTGCCGGTTTTCGAGACGACACCGTCGCCGAACCGCTCGGACGGCGTTCTCGGTGTCGTTAAGCCGCCGTAGGCTTCGGGACACACGGGGATAAGCTCGTACTGTGTTTTGAGTCTTGCGAGCTTCTCGTCCGGCAGGCGGTTGTTGCCGCCGTCATACTTGCAGTCAACGCCCAAAAGGCAGGCGGAAATCAAAGCTCTTTTCCTCATCGCCGTCTGAGCCCCAATACCGCACCGCAGATGCCGCCGATTATATGCGTGAGCTGCGAAATGTTGTCGCTGAGCATGACGCCGTCAACTATCTCGTTGCCGAGGTAGAGCACCAGCACGAGAATGAGCGTGATGGGAATGCAGCCGTCACGCATACCGGCAAGCGACGCCATGACTATCATCATGAACACGATGCCCGATGCACCTAAGAGCATTGTTCCCGGGAACAGGAACCAATGTACCAGTCCCGACACGAGCGCCGTGATGATTATTGCGCTTAGAAGATTTCTGCTGCCGTACTTTTCTTCAAGGCTCGGACCGACGACGAGTATCATCATCATGTTGGCTATGTAATGGCTGTAGTCCGAGTGGCCGAGCACATGGAGGATAAACCTCGGGTAAGTGAGTATATCGGTGAGCGGGGAATGCCACACGCTGAACAGGTATTTTGTTGTCCAGCCGTCGGTGAGCTTGCCTAAAAGCAGTGCGCCGAGCGACACGAGCGCAAAGGTCAGCACCACCGGTGAGTTATATTGCAGTCTGAACAGTCGTTTCATTTAAGGCTCTCCAGTGCGTTTTCGTAATAGTCCTTGGTGCGCTCGTCAAAGCAGACCATGCGCACACGCTCTATCTCCGGATGCTCGAACAGGTACTCGGCAATGGCCTTTATGGCGATCTGCGATGCTTTGTCGAGCGGAAAGTGATACACGCCCGTGGATATCGACGGGAAATCCACCGTCTTACAGCCGTTTTCGCTTGCAAGCTCAAGGCATGAGCGGTAGCACGAGCGCAGAAGCTCCGGCTCACCGCGGCTGCCGCCGTGCCACACGGGTCCGGGGGTGTGGATAACATACTTTGCGGGGAGCTTGTAGCCCTTTGTTATCTTTGCCTCGCCCGTTTTGCAGCCGCCGAGCGTGCGGCACTCGGCCAAAAGCTCGGGGCCTGCGGCTCTGTGAATAGCGCCGTCAACTCCGCCGCCGCCGAGAAGCGAGCAGTTTGCGGCATTGACGATCGCATCGACCGCCTGTTTTGTGATATCGCCCTTTATGATCTCGATTTTATTCTTCATTTAAAGCTCCTCAATGTCCTTAATAAGCTTGTCCGCAACGGCATCAGTGGTCGCCCAGCTCGTGCAGAAGCGGGTCACCGTGCCGCCGGTGATCTTGCTCTGAACGGAGAACGAGTAGGTCTCCGAGAGCTTCATTATCTGCTCATCGCTCAGAACGGGGAAAATTTGATTTGTCGGCGAGTCGTAGTAAAGCTCGATACCTTTTTTCTTGAATGCGTCTGCTATCTTCTGCGCCAAGCGCACCTCGTTTCTGCCGACCTCGTAGTATGAGCCGTCGGAGAAAAGCTCGTCAAACTGCAAGCCGAGCAGTCTGCCCTTGGCGAGCATGCCGCCGTGCTGCTTGATGATGTAGCGGAAGTCCTTTTTGAGTGCATCATTTAGGATAACGACCGCCTCACCGAAGAGCGTTCCGTGCTTCGTGCCGCCAATGTAGAACACATCGCACGCTCGTGCAAGGTCGGGTAATTTCGGTGTGCCCCCGCAGGCGAGTGCGCAGGCAAGCCTTGCGCCGTCAACATACAGCAAAATTCCAAGCCTGCGGCAGACTGCCGACAGTTCCTCAAGCTCGGGGAGCGTGTACACCTTGCCGGTCTCGGTCGGCTGCGAGATGTACACCATTGCAGGCTGGACGATATGCTCAAACGACTCATCTGCACGGTGGCGCAGGACATAGTCCTCGACCTGTTTGGCATTTATCTTTCCGTCCGTGCTGTCCAAGGTTATGACCTTATGGCCGGTTGCCTCGATAGCGCCGGTCTCGTGCGCTTCTATATGCGCAGTCTCGGCTGCAAGCACTCCCTGATGCGGGCGGAGGGCAGCGGCTATGACGGTCATGTTGGTCTGCGTGCCGCCGACAAGAAAGTGAATGTCCGCATCTGGAGCGGCGCACTCTTTTTTTATAAGCTCACGGGCGCTCTCGCAATACGGGTCGCAGCCGTAGCCTGCGGTCTGCTCGAAATTCGTGCTCATAAGGCGGTACATTATCTGCGGAAGTGCGCCCTCAAGGTAATCACTTTCAAATCTAATCATGACTTTCTCACCTCGACCTTTACCTTATCGTCGGAAGCCGAGAGCCTGATGCGTGCAACATTTTCACCCCTGCGCTCAATGACCTTTTCGGCTATCGCATCCTCGACATCCTTCTGTATCGTCCTGCGCAGATTGCGTGCGCCGTAGGTGACCGAGTAGCTGTGCTTAACAAGGTAATCAACAAGCGTATCGTTCCAGCTGAGCGTAATGCCCCGCTCGGCGATAGCGTCCTTGACCTCTGTGAGCATGAGCTCGGCGATGGAGCGGAAATTCTCCTCGGTGAGCTGGTTAAAGTAGACTATCTCATCGACACGGTTTATAAACTCGGGGCGCAGGAACTCGTTGAGCGCCTTGAGCGCACGCTCCCTGCCCATGTCGTTCAGGCTGCCGCCGAAGCCGAGCGAGCCGCCTTTTGTGTTGCTGCCGGCATTGGTGGTCATGATGATGACGGTGTTTTCAAAGTTGACCGTCCTGCCCTGAGCATCGGTTATCCTGCCGTCGTCAAGTATCTGCAAAAGGATGTTCAAAACATCGGGATGCGCCTTTTCTATCTCGTCAAAGAGGACGACCGAATACGGCTTGCGGCGTATCTTCTCGGTGAGCTGGCCCGCCTCGTCATAGCCGACATAGCCCGGGGGCGAACCGATGATCCTCGAAACGGAGAACTTCTCCATAAACTCGGACATATCGAGCCTTATAAGCGACTCGGGACTGTCAAAAAGGTCGGCCGCAAGGCGCTTTACAAGCTCGGTCTTACCGACACCGGTGCCGCCGACAAAGATAAAGCTTGTAGGCTTGCGCTTTGCCTTTAAGCCTATGCGGCTGCGCTTGATTGCGGCGCAAACGGCATCGACCGCCTCGTCCTGACCGACGATGTGTGCACGCAGTCTGTCGCCAAGCTCGGCAAGGCGCTCAAACTCATCCTCGCGGATGGAGGATGCCGGTATCTTCGTCCAAAGCTCGATTATGCGGGCAAGGTTATCCATCGTGAGCTCCGGCTTGCCCTCGAGCTCAAGCGAGGCTATCTCCTGCTCACGCTGCATTTCCTTACTTCTCAGCTCCGCTATGCGCTCATAGCGCTTGTCGAGCACCTCGTCGGTGAGTTCTCCGTCGGTGGGTGCGTCCGCGCTCATGAGTGCTTCACGCTCAAAGCGCAGATCGTCAAGGTCCTTTCTTGCCTCGGCAAGGCGGATTATATTCTTATCCTTTAGGTTAACATCCGAGCTTGCCTCATCGATAAGGTCTATCGCCTTATCCGGCAGGAAGCGATCGGTTATATAACGCTCGGAAAGCTTGACTGCCTCGGCACACATCTCGTCGGATATGGTGATGCCATGGTAGTCCTCGTAATAGTGCTTGATGCCCTTCAATATCTCGATGCTGTCATGTATCGACGGCTCATTTATCGTCACGGGCTGGAAGCGGCGCTCAAGTGCGGTGTCCTTTTCGATGTGCTTGCGGTACTCGGCAAAGGTCGTTGCACCGATGACCTGTATCTCGCCTCTTGACAGGGCGGGCTTCAGGATGTTTGCCGCATTCATGCTGCCCTCGGCATCGCCTGCGCCGACGATGTTGTGCACCTCATCGATGACCAGAATGACATTGCCCTGCTTGCGGATCTCCTCGATGAGTCCCTTCATGCGGCTTTCAAACTGGCCTCTGAACTGCGTTCCGGCAACAAGAGCCGTAAGGTCAAGCAGGTAGACCTCCTTGTTGCGTAGCTTATAAGGCACCTTGTCCATTGCTATGCGCTGGGCAAGGCCCTCGGCCACGGCGGTCTTGCCGACGCCGGGCTCGCCGATGAGGCAGGGATTGTTCTTCTGGCGGCGGTTGAGTATCTGAATTACCCGCTCAAGCTCTTCCTCACGGCCTATCATGTTATCGAGCTTGCCTGCTCTTGCACGGTCGGTGAGGTTGATGCAGTAGTTATCCAAAAACTTTTTCTTTGCCGGTCTGGTGCCCTCGGGCTTATCCTTGGGTGCTTCCGCACCGCCCTCGGGAGTGTTGTTGGCGTTTTGACCGTTCTGACCGCCGAAAAGGCGGTTTAAAAACGGGAATGTAGCGGTCTTGCCGTCATCATCCGAGTCATCGGAAGTGCCGTCAATGTCCATGAGGCTCTCAACGCCGTTGAGGGCATTCATCATGTCGCCGCTCAGGCTATCAAGGTCCTCATCGGAAATGCCCATCTTCTCCATCATCTCGTCGACGGGCTTTATATGCAGTTCACGGGCGCACTTGAGGCAAAGCCCTTCGTTCTTCGTCTCGTTGCCCTCCATCTTCGTGATAAACACGACAGCCACATTTTTACCGCAGCGTGAACACATTTTTACTTGCATGGTTGTACCCCCTTTTTAGGTTGTAAATACATATATGATTATTGCTTAAATTTACTAATTTATGTCGGTCGTTCTGACCTCCGTGCCGGATATGAGCACGGCATCGCTTGACCTGAGAAGCGCAGTTTGTGCGCCGGCCTGCTCAGCTTCAAACCCAAGGCTCAAGCTATCATCATAGCACAGCAGCTTATTCTGCGTAAGGCAAAGGAGTTTTCCGTTTGAGAAGTCGAAGGTCTCTATCTCCGCACCGGGCTTGGCCGTACCGACAAGGTTTGCGGAGCTGTCGATGCTGACGAGTGTTCCCGCCCCGCCGTAGCTGTGCGCGCGTAGCTCCAAAACGATGTTATCGCCGCAGACAGCAAACATGTCCAAGAAGTTGCCGTCAAAGGAATATTCGCCCTCGGCTTTGCCGGTATCGGAGCAGAGATACAGCCTATCCGAAGCTATGCAGCACACTCTTTCGCCCAGCCAGCAGATATCGTTGAAAACCGCCTGATCGGCTGCAAATGAGCCTTGCTCATCGGTGCTGTCGAGCTTAAATAGCTTGACGATGCTGCCGTTTTCGCCCGAAACCAGCACCGCAAGCCGTGTGCCCTCCGGTGATACCGCCGCCTTGACGACCCAGTTATCGGCCGAGAGCCACTTATACTCCTCGGTCTTATCCGCCGAGTACACGGTGACGGAGCCTTTGTAGCCGGCTTCCTCGGTGCACAGCGCCAAGTGGCCGCTTTGGCTGAGGTCGGCGGAAATTATATTGTTTTTTGCATCGAGCTCAGAGCCGTCGAGGTACACAAGCTTCGTACCGCCGATATCGTACACGACTGCATTATCTGCGTTTTCGCTCATGGTGGGATATTTAAAGTTGCAGGACTTATCGAGCACCGCTTCGCCCTTTGCGTCAAATACTCTGACGCTCGTGGTGGTGGCTGTCATGAGGCTGTCGCCGACGGCGGCGTAGCACTGGTGCGCTCCCGTCCCGATATAAAAGCTTTCGATCGGCTTTTCGGCCGTGCAGCCGGTCAGGGCTATGCTCAGCGCCAGCACGGCGGCAATAGTCAGTTTCTTCATCGTTAGTCCTTTATCATCATTTGTCCGGCAGGGCCGTCATACCAAACACGGTTCAGGTACAGTCCCTGCGGCGGCATGGTAGGCCCCGTGAGTCTGCGGTCGCCTATCTCAAGCAGGTGCGGGATATCCTCTGGCAATATCTTGCCGTAGGATGCGTAGACCATCGTGCCGACCATGGCACGGCACATGTTGTACAAAAATCCGTCGGCGCAAACAGACACCGTTATGAGGTCGCCCTCCTTTTCCGCCCTGCACCAATAGACGGTGCGCACGGTGGTTTTGGTCTCCGTGCCGAGCGAGCGCACGGCCGCAAAATCATGCGTACCCTCAAAGGCCGTTGCCGCCCGCTTCATCAGCTCGATATCAAGGCTCGACGGGTAAAAGCAGGCTCGCTTTTCCAAGAACGGATCTCGGATATTGCTGTTATAGATTTTATAGATGTACTCCTTTTTTATGCAGGAGGAAATGGCGTTAAACTCGTCCGGAACCTCAACGGCATCGAGCACCGCAATGTCGTCCGGCAGGCGGGAGTTCGCCGCCAGTGCAAAGCGGTCGATGGGTATGCGGCAGTCGGTGCGGAAGTTTGCACAGTAGTTTAACGCATGCACACCGGCATCCGTGCGTCCGCAGCCGGTGACCTTGACCGCATGTCCGCAAATTTTACTCAGCGCCTCCTGCACCGTTTGGCACACGGAGATCTCTGTTTTCTGCACCTGCCAGCCGTGGTATCTGCTGCCGTCATATCTGATTTTCAGGGCGATATTTCTCATAGCTTACAGTCCGAATTTCTTCAATACGAATATGGCCGCCAAGAACGCAGCGCCGAGGAACAGCGCCAAAAAGTCGATGCCCTGCATCCTGAGCGTTTTCATCCTCGTTCTGCCCTTGCCGCCGTGGTAGCAGCGGCTTTCCATGGCAACGGCGAGCTCGTCTGCCCTGCGGAAGGACGAGACAAACAGCGGCACGAGTATCGGCAGCAGTGCCTTTGCCCTTTGCATGAGGTTGCCGGTCTCAAAGTCTGCGCCTCTTGCCTTCTGGGCGGACATTATCTTGTCCGTCTCCTCGATGAGCGTCGGGATAAAGCGCAGCGCCATGCTCATCATCATGCTCATCTCGTGCACGGGCACTTTGATTTTCTTCAAGGGATTGAGCAGTATCTCAAGGCCGTCGGTGAGTGCGATGGGGCTCGTGGTGTAGGTCAGAAGGAAGGTGCCGACGATAAGAAGGATTATCCTCACAGACATCATGACCGCCTTTTCAATGCCCTCCCAAGTGATTATCCAGCCCTCGATTATAGGCGTGCCCTTGGTGTAGAAAATATTCAGAAGCGCCGTCAGGATGATGATGAATATGACGGGCTTTAGACCCTTGAACGCTGCAGCGGGGCGAATTTTCGACACCGCCATGCACAGCCCCGTGATGACGACGACAAATGCGTAGCTCCACCAGCCGACGGCGTTAAACAGTCCGACGATGTAAACGATGACTAAAAGCAGCTTCGTTCTCGGGTCCAAACGATGGGCGACGGTGTCGCCGGGGAAATACTGGCCTAATGTTATGTCTTTAAGCATCACTCACCCCTCCTTTTAAGCGCCACGAGGGCTTTTTCAAGCTGCTCGTTGGTGTAGATGGAGTTCGGAAGCTTCAGTCCGAGCTTTTTAAGCTCCATGGCAAGCTCCGTTGCCGCCGGAACGGCAAGGCCGATGCTCCGCAGCTCCTCAGGCTGAGAAAAGACCTCCTCGGGCGTGCCGTCAAAGCGGATAGCGCCGTGGTTAAACACCACAAGACGGTCGGCAAGTCGTGCGACATCGTCCATGCTGTGGCTTACGATAATGACCGTTGAGCCGGTCTGCGTGCGATAGTCACAGATGTTGCGCAGAATTTGCTCGCAGCCTGCGGGATCAAGTCCCGCCGTCGGCTCGTCGAGGATGAGAACGCCCGGGCGCATGGCGATAACGCCGGCAATTGCGACCCTGCGCTTCTGACCGCCGGAAAGCTCGAGCGGCGATTTTTCAAACTGCTCGTCCGTCACGCCGACAAAGTGTGCCGCTTCACGCACACGCTCGTCTATCTCTGTCGCGCTCAGTCCCATGTTCTTGGGGCCGAAGGCGATATCGGCATACACCGTCTCCTCAAAAAGCTGATACTCCGGGTACTGGAACACAAGTCCAACCTTGTAGCGGACATTCTTTGCCGAGATTTTGTCGGCGTTTATATTCTCGCCGTCGACCGTGACCGTGCCGGAGGTCGGCTTCAGCAGAGCGTTCAGGTGCTGGATAAAAGTCGACTTGCCCGAGCCCGTGTGACCGATAAGTCCCACGAACTGACCGTGCGGTATCTCAATATTTATGTCGTCTATTGCGACCTTTTCAAAGGGCGTGCCCGCACTGTAAACATGGCGCAGGCCGCTCACCTTAATATCTGACATGGTTTGTTATCCTATTTCCTTTGCGATTTGTTCTGCGCAGTCGGCAATGCCGAGCGCCGTCAGCGGCAGATTAAAGCCTTTTTTGTTGAGCTGCCACATGAGCTCCGTCGTTGCCGGAACGGCAAGTCCCTCGCTGTGCATGAGCTCGACCTGCGAGAACACCTCCTGCGGCGTTCCGTCGGCGACCACATCGCCGTTTGACATGACGATGAGCCTGTCTGCATCTATGCACTCGGACATATGATGCGTTATCAATACGATGGTTATGCCCTTTTCACGGCAAAGCTTCGTGACGGTGTCGATGACCTCACGGCGACCCTTGGGGTCGAGCATGGCGGTCGGCTCGTCGAGGACAATTACCTCCGGCTGCATGGCGATAACGCCCGCTATGGCGACACGCTGCTTCTGTCCGCCGGACAAAAGGTGCGGAGCATGGAGCCTGAACTCATACATATCGACGGCCTTGAGCGCATTGTCCACCCGCTCACGAATTTCCGCCGGTTCAACGCCTAAATTCTCCGGTGCAAAGGCCACATCGTCCTCAACGACATTTGCGACTATCTGATTATCGGGGTTTTGGAACACCATCCCCACTGTGCTGCGAATTTTCAGCAAATTATTCTCATCGGCGGTGTCGATACCGTCGATCAGCACCTTGCCCTCGGTGGGCAGCAATATGGCATTCAGGTGCTTTGCAAGCGTCGACTTGCCCGATCCGTTATGCCCGAGTACGGCGACAAAGCTGCCCCGCTCAATTTCCAAGCTCACACCCTTGAGGCTCTCGGCATCGTCACCCGGGTAGGTGTAGTGCAGGTTTTCTATTTTTATAACTGAACTCATTTATTATTTCTCCCAGCGGCAGGTCGCTCCGCAAGGCAGGACAAGACCGCTGTCGGTCACTGGAAGTCCCAGCTCACGGCTGTCGGAATGACCGCCGAATTTCTTTGTAAAAATGCTCTCGGTGACATAGGAAAGCACCGATGCCGATAACCCCGTTGTATACGAATTAATGATGACAAACAGCGGATCGTCGGACAAAACGCCTGCGCACAGTGACACAAACGGCCACAGGTTCTGCTCAAGCTTCCATATCTCTCCGCCCGGGCCTCTGCCGTAGGACGGGGGATCCATGATGATAGCGTCATACCTCCTGCCACGGCGAATCTCACGCTCAACGAATTTTGCGCAGTCATCGACTATCCAGCGGATAGGCGCATCGGCAAGTCCGGAGGAAACAGCGTTTTCCTTCGCCCAAGACACCATGCCCTTGGCAGCGTCAACATGGCAAACGCTTGCACCGGCCTTGGCACAGGCAACGCTGGCAGCGCCCGTATAAGCAAACAGGTTCAGAACATTTATGGGTCTGCCAGCCTTGCGGATCTTGTCCATTGCAAAGTCCCAATTGCACGCCTGCTCGGGGAAAAGTCCCGTATGCTTGAAGTTCATGGGCTTGACATTGAACGTCAGCTCGCCGTAATTTATCTTCCAGCTTGCGGGCAGGCCGCCCTTGTCCCACGAGCCGCCGCCGGTATCGCTGCGGCGATAGCGTGCGTCACGGCAATTCCAGCGCTCGTCGGTGCGGGGCGTGTCCCATATTGCCTGCGGGTCGGGTCGCACGAGGTAATAGCTGCCCCAGCGCTCCAACTTTTCGCCCTTTGAGCAATCAAGGAGCTCAAAATCCTGCCATTTATCCGAAAGCCACATAACCATATACCTATCCTATTATAATTTGACATTGTATTTTATCATTATATATTTATTTTTGCAACGAGAATTTCGGCGAAAAACAAATATGTTGACAAACCGCCGTTTGCTGTGTATGATAACTGTATGAGAACAAACCACACAGTTAACGACACTTGGAGGTAGTGAACATGATCAGCGTGAACTTCCGAGATCCACGCCCGATATACGAGCAGATAAAGGACAATCTGCGCCGTCTTATCGTGACCGGGCTGCTGCCGACAGGCAGCAAGCTGCCCTCGGTGCGTGAGATGGCCTCCGACCTCGCCATCAACCCCAGCACCATTCAGCGTGCCTACCGTGAGCTTGAGGCGGAGGGATATATCTGCTCACAGCCCGGTAAGGGCAGCTTCGTCTGCGCAAAGGACGGCGTGGACGAGACCCGAAAAAAAGAGCTTCTCGGTAAATTTGACGAGCTTGTTACCGAGCTCGGTTACATCGGCGTTGATAAGCCTCAGCTTATTGAGCGACTGAAAGGAGAATAAGCCCATGATCGAAGTCAGAAATGTCATGAAGGAATTTGACGGCTTCCGTGCTCTTGATGACATGAGCATGACCGTGCCGACAGGCTCTGTGTACGGCCTTGTGGGGCCCAACGGTGCAGGCAAGTCGACCATTATCCGCCACCTGACCGGCATCTACCGTCAGGACGCAGGCGAGATAACAATTGACGGTGCACCCGTGTTTGAAAATCCCGAGGTCAAAAGCCGCATTGCTTATATCCCTGACGATATCTTTTACTACGCAAACGCTTCCATCCGTGAGATGATGGATTTTTACCGAAGCATCTACCCGCATTTTGACGCAGAACGCTTTAAAAAGCTTGCCGATGTGTTCGGCCTTGACCCTAAGCGCCAGATGCGCAGGCTCAGCAAGGGCATGCAGAAGCAGGCGGCGTTTTGGATCGCCGTGTCGCTGCGCCCCGAGATACTCATCCTTGATGAGCCTGTCGACGGTCTTGACCCCGTCATGCGCCGACAGATATGGAGCATCATCATGGCCGATGTTGCCGAAAACGGCACAACGGTGCTCGTTTCCTCGCACAACCTGCGTGAGCTTGAGGATGTGTGCGACAGTGTGGGCATCATGAACAAGGGCAAGATCATGATAGAGCGCAGCCTAAACGAGCTTCAAGAGAACATTGTTAAGATCCAGCTTGCCCTGCCCGACGGCGAGAGCTTGCCCGAGGGGCTCGACATTCTGCATAAGTCCAATACCGGCCGTTTGCAGTCGCTCATCATGCACGGCACGCAGGAAGAGCTGACGGAGAAGCTGCAAAGCGCACATCCGCTTTTCATCGATGCCGTGCCGCTTACCCTTGAGGAGATATTCATTTACGAGCTTGGAGGTGCTGACTATGAAGTCAAAGATATCGTTCTTTAACGCCGGTATTTTCAAAAGTATGCTCAAGCGCTTCTGGCCGCTGTGGACAGCCTATTTTGCCGTATGGTTCATGTGCCTGCCGCTCCCCTTACTTGTGGCAAGGCTTCAGGGCGTCAAGGAATCGGCTGTCACAGTGGTCACTGCCGCAATGAAAACGAGTGTGGAAGCAAGCGTCGTCTCCGGTTTCTTAATGGGAATCCTTGCGGCAATGGCGGTTTTCGGCTTCCTATATAACTCCCGCAGCTGCGGCATGATTGCCTCGACTCCCGTTCGCCGTGAGGCGGTGTTCTGCTCGGCGTATCTTGCCGGTACACTGCCGGTGCTTGCCGCTAACCTGTTTATCGCCGTACTCAACTGGCTGTTCACACTCAGCAGCGGCATCGAAGGCGCCTGCATTTTCAAGATGAACGCCATTTTGTTCGCCGTTAACTCCATGGAGTTTCTCATCTTCTTCTCCATCGCCGCATTTATCGCCATGCTGACGGCAAACATCGTTGCGTTGCCCGCCCTCTACCTTATATTTAATTTTGTGTTTCTCGGCATGGAATATGTCGTCAGGATGCTCTACGGTATGTTCATATTTGGCTACTCTGACCTTCCCGACTGCGTTTTAGAGTTCATGTCCCCGCTTATATACCTGTTTACACGCATAAGCCTTAACACCTCGCAAGCGACGATATCGCTGACGAATTGGTCGGCGCTGCTCGGCTACATCATTGCAGCCGTCGTGTTCTCGGTCACAGCCCTTTTGCTGTACCGCAAGCGCCGCATGGAGTCTGCCGGTGATGTTATCGCCGTAAAGTCTCTGCGTCCCGTGTTTAAGTTCTGCGTCACGGCGTGCGCAGCGCTCTGCTTCGGTCTTTTGTTCTTTGTCATCATAAGCACACTGTTTACGAGTCTTTCAATGTCCATGCTCGTTTTGTCCGCCGGACTTATTATCGGCGCATTCATCGGCTACTTTGCGTCCGAAATGCTGCTTAAAAAGAGCTTCCATGTCTTCAAGGGTAATTGGAAGGGCTTTGTCATCACCGTTATCCTGTGCATCGTGTTTGCCTTCGTCTGCGTGACAGACCTGTTCGACCTTTCCTCGCAGCTGCCGGATATCGACGATATCGAAATGATAGTCTGCAACAGAGAGGCCGGCGGCTATGATGTGACCGAGCGCTCGGATATCGAGGCCATACTCAAAGTCAACAAGGCCATAATCGACGACCGGGACAAGTACGAGGGTCTTGACGACACCGACTACGAAAGCGTCGGCTACGTGAGCCTTAGATACAAGCTCAGGGACGGTCGTGTCATTTGCCGCGGGTATACCCTGCTTATTGATGATAACTACAAGGCGTATTACGCTGCGCTGGGCTCGGTGAACATCGTAAAGTCCTGCTTCACACCCGAGATACCTGTCACGGTACAGAATGTGTACGACGCATCGTTTGAGTACCCCTCCGGCTCCGGCGAGCTGAACTCGATATCGCTCACCCCCGAGCAGGCTGTCGATTTCTACGATAATGCACTGATGAAGGATATTGAAAACGGTGCGAAAAAGCCGCACATCCCCGAAACGAGCAGCACGGCAGACACCGATACCCCCGATTCGTATGTCTACATTGAGCTTGTCTCTATTCCCGATGCGGTCAACGAGGAAGATACCTATGACAGTTTGGTCATCGAGATAGACGCCGACTGCACCGAGTGTATAGCATGGGTCAAGGCAAATCTCAACATAGATCTTCACAATATAGACGGATAAGTTAAAAAAATAGTAATAGTCGCCCATATGGCGGCTATTACTATTTATAATTAATTCCTTTTTTGTTCATGCCTTTGTCATATTATCAGGTTATTATATAGACACTCAAATATGTGAGGCGAAGGCAATCATGGAAGACCGTAAAGATGAAATGAACAGCAGTGAAAGCATTTCGGAAGCTGAAAAATCAAACTCCGAGACCGAGAGCGCTCAGGGAACCGAGAGCAGTGCTTCGGCACCGTCCGTCTCCGATGACGGCGAGTACCACTTTGTAAGACCCGAGCAGAACCTGTACGAGGATGCAGAGTTCGTCCCCTGCGGAGAGGACACGGAGGTTCCAAAGTACTATGTTCCCTCGGAGAAGAAGCCCAAGGAAGAAAAACCGAAGGACAAAAAGGCCGCTCCGAAATCAAAAAAGCGCTTTGTTAAGCTTGCGTGTGCCTGCCTTGCGTGTGCGCTCATCGGCGGTGCAGTCGGCGGCGTTGTGTCGTGGAAAGTCCTCGACAATAACAACTCAACCCCCGAAGCGACGAGCAAGCCCATCTCCGCCGGCACCAGCGGCTCGTCTATCAGTTCAAATACCGGCAGCTCGACCGATATCTACTCGCTCGGCTGCAAGCAGGCGGTCGGTATCACCACCGAGGTCACGACCACCAACTGGTTCGGTCAGACGAGCTCCAGCGCAGTTTCCGGCTCAGGCTTTGTCGTTACCACAGACGGATATATAGTTACAAACTACCATGTCATCGAGGCTGCATATCAGCGCAACTACAAGGTCTCGGTCATGTTCTACGACGGCAAGACCTATGACGCCACCATCGTCGGCGTTGAGGAAGAAAACGATGTTGCGGTTTTGAAGATCGATGCCACCGGCCTCACCCCCGTTGAAGTGGGCGACAGTGAAAGCATTCAGGTCGGCGAAGAGGTCTACGCCATCGGCAATCCCCTCGGTGAGCTCGCATTCACCATGACCACCGGCCATGTCAGTGCGCTTGACCGTAAGATCACCACAAACGAGAACGCCAGCGCAATCAATATGTTCCAGTTCGACGCTGCCGTCAACTCCGGCAACTCCGGCGGCCCTCTGTATAATGCCGAGGGCAAGGTCATCGGCATCGTCACCGCAAAGTACAGCTCTACCGGCGTTGAAGGTCTGAGCTTCGCTATCCCCATCAACGACGCTATCGATATCGCAAACGACCTAATCACCAACGGCTATGTTACCGGCAAGGCATATCTCGGTGCGAACATCGACAGCAGATACAATTCGGTTTATGCCAACTACTACAAAATGCCCGAGGGCGCATATGTGTTCAGCGTTGAAAAGGACAGCTGCGCAGAAAAATGCGGCCTTTCGGCCGGCGATATAATCACCAAATTAGGCGCAAACGAGGTCAAGGACTTCAACGACCTCGACTCTGCCATCCGTTCGTTCAAGGCCGGCGAGACCGCAGACATTACGGTCTACCGCAAGGGCGATTACACAACGCTCAAGGTGACCTTCGACGAATCCAAACCAAACACAGATTCGAATGGTGTTAACGACTCAGGTCTGTCAAGCCATCCCCAGTTTGGTTAAATAAGCTATTTCTCTTCTCCTTATACATCCTCTCTATTCTTTTCTCAAAGCAAAAGGCCACGGCGCAAGCCGTGGTCTTTTGTTGTCTTTATTACTTTTTAGTCGGGGCTCTGCCGGTCTTCTTATGACCGCATACGGTGCAGTACTCGCCCTTATCGTAGAAGTGGCGGCCGGACTCGATGTGCTGCTTCATGTTGATAAAGCGGATTCGCTCGGCCTTGGTGAGCTTGCCCTTAAAGCGCCGGTGCGAATAGTCCCTTGCGACGATGACGCATACGCAGGTGAAGATTATCGCAAAGAACACGAATATCGTGAACGCTGCCCACAGAACACCGTTGACTACTTGGCCGGACGCAGGTCCGTCAAGGAACGGGCGGAAGTACACCGCTGCGCCTATCGCAACGCAGGTCAGCGCAAGATACACGAAAAAGTGCGGGAAAAGCGTAGGCGGAAGCCCGCTGCAATGGGGGCATATCTTCATCCCCTCAGGTATAAGGTTATGGCAATTTTCGCATTCTCTCATGACGCTTCTCCTTTGAGTTGATACCAAGATTATAGTGCAATCGAGGTGTTCCGTCAAGCGGAGAAGTCGATTTTCGGTTTATTGCGCCAATGCTCTGCCGAGGTTTACGCACTCGGTCAGCGCATCGCCGTCCGGCTCGCCGCAGCAGGCAACTCCACCCGAGACGAGCTTTGCATTCAGCCCTCGGCAGTTATTGAGCCACTTGCCCATCCAATCACCGCCGCCCCAGCCGTATGAGCCGAAAAGCCCGATTTTTTTGTCCGCAAGCTTGCCCTCCAAGCTGCGGAACATCGGTACAAACTCCGTTTCCTCCAGCTCCTCTGTGCCCATTGCGGGGCAGCCGAATGCGATAGCGTCAAAGCTATCGACCATGTCGGTGTGAAACTCGTCTGCCTTGAAAAACCCGACCTGCGCCCCTGTGGCCTGCGCTCCGCTCTTTACGGCGTTCGCCATCGCCTCGGTGTTACCCGTTCCGCTCCAGTATACGACTGCGACCTTGCTCATTTTTTGTTCCGTCCTTTCACATGATAAGCTGTTCAATGCTCGCACCGCTTTTAAAGCGGCCATAGCTTTCCTCGGTGCATTTTCTGCACGCTTCAAATCGGCTCAGCGCACTCTGCGTGTCGCCGTAGACTTTCCACAGTCCCACTGCCTTATAATTTCTTGCCCTGTTGCGCACAAATCCGAGCACATCCTCCGGCGGGTAGCCGAGAAACAGCCCCACCTCATGTGGGAAGCCCTGCGGGGTGCGCATACGACGCATTAAATGCAACAGGCAATGCTCCGTGCTGCCGCATGGGTAGTTAAGCTTCTTGAGCATTGCGGCCGCTCTCGGCTCATTCAGGTCACGCTCAAGCGCTTGCATCCGCCCTACATATATCAGAACCGTTTTCCCCGAGAACCGCAGCGGCATAATGACGAGACCCTTGGGCTTAAATAGTCCGTTGAGCCGCCGCAGCTCGGCTTTGACCTTTGCCTCGGAGCGGTAGCTTGCCGAGAACATACTGCCGGTCTTGAGTCCCGCCAGCGTCGGTGCGCACATTCTTATGATTAGATCTTCGCTTTTCATGTGACTATTATCTGCAATTTTTCGTAAAATTATAAAAACAGACCGGCACAAAAAGTGTCGGTCTGCATTAAGGTCAAATTACTTGGTGTAGTTGTCGAAGTAACCCTGAATGTAGATGATCGGGGTACCCTTGTCGCCGCTGCCGGAGGTCAGGTCGCACAGCGAGCCGATGAGGTCGGTGAGCCGTCTCGGGGTCGTGCCCTCGGATGCCATCTGACCCTTGAGGTCGCCGTCCTTTTCCTTGATCTTCTCGGAGATAGCTGCCTTGAGCTCATCGCCGGAGAGATCTGCAAAATCATTGTCGGCAAGGTACTTGAGCTTGAGCTCGTTGGGAGTACCGGTGAGACCTGCGGTGTAACCCGGGGAAACAACAGGGTCAGCCAGCTCCCAGATCTTGCCCACAGGATCCTTGAATGCGCCGTCGCCGTAGACGAGCACCTCGACGGTCTTACCGGTCTTTTCAAGCATGAGCTTCTGCACACGCTCAACGAACTCCTGGCAGTTGACAGGGAACAGCTTAATGGTGTCCTCGGTAGCCTTATTGGAACCCAACAGGCCGCAGAAATCGTTGTAGCCGCTGCCGTTTACGGGTGCGGTGAGGATGTCGTCAAGGCCGTAGACGGTCTCGGCACCGTGCTTCTTGAGCAAGCGCTTTGTGCGGGCTCTGGTGTGGATATCGCAGCACAGCACATCCTTGGTGTAGTCAAGGATGGCCGTGGGCTTGTTTGCGAAAATGATATCGCACTCGCAGCCGCAGCTGAGCACGAGCTCCTTGTAATATGCGACATAGTCCATGCCGGTGAACGGGTGCTTTACATAGCCGAACAGCTCACGATACTTTTCCTCACTGAGGACATCGGCGTAGGGGTCAACGCCCTTTTCGTCGAGCATGTCTACATCAAACAGGTGATTGCCGACCTCGTCGGAGGGGTAGCTGAGCATAATTGTTATCTTCTTGCAGCCGAGTGCGATACCACGCAGGCAGATTGCAAATCTGTTTCTACTGAGGATGGGGAAGATAACGCCGACATGTCCGCCGGGGTACTTTGCCTTTACATCGGCTGCAATATCGTTCACGGACGCGTAGTTGCCCTGCGCCCTAGCGAGTATAGACTCGGTGATACCGATGATATCCTTCTGGCCGATAGTGATATTTTCTGCCTCGATGCAGTTCAAAACGCTCTCTGCCACGATCTTTGCAAGATCGTCGCCCTCACGGATGATGGGTGCTCTGACACCGCGTACAACTGTTCCGATCGTTCTTTCCATTGCTGTTCTCCGTTCCGCCTGTCGGCTGATTATTTTAGTTGGTACTGTTTAAAGAGAAAACTTGCTTTTGCTTCAATATTATAATACAATCAGTTTCATAAGCCAAGTTAATTATTTTTATGTTTGGATTAGTATCTCTAATAGGTGATGAAATGAAAGATAACTTCTCCCTCGACCTGTACCGTGTTTTTGCGGCGGTGTATGAAAATCGCTCGTTTTCCGAAGCTGCTCGGCAGCTTTTCGTTACGCAAAGCGCCGTCAGTCAATCAATAAAGCAACTTGAAGTCATGCTCGGCGTACAGCTGTTTCTGCGTGGCAAGCGTGTGGCGACGCCCTCGGTCGAAGCCGAGCAGCTATATGCGATGATAGCACCCGCCATCGGCACAATATGCGAGGCTGAGGAGCGAATCGAACGCTTCAAGCTCCTGCGTGAAGGCTTTTTGCGTGTCGGTGCGGCCGATACCGTTGCACGGCATTTTCTGCTGCCCTACCTCAAGCGCTGGAACGAGCTGTACCCCGATGTACGGCTCCAGGTAGTAAATCGCACGAGCACCGAGGCGTTTTCGCTGCTTGCCGCCGGAAAGTTGGATGTTGCATTTGTAAACTCGCCGGTGTCTGACAGCAAGTTCTCGGTCAAAAAGTGTCTTGACCTGCACGATGTGTTCATTGCAGGCTCTGCGTTTTCGGAGCTGAGAGGGTGCACAGTCACTCGGCGTGAGCTGAGCTCGTACCCGCTTATCATGCTCGAAAAGCTGTCGAATACCCGCCGTGCGATCGATGAGGAGTTCATGCGCTCCGGCATTGTGCTCAACCCCGAGATTGATCTTGGCTGCCACGACCTGCTGGTCGATTTTGCAAGGATAAATCTCGGCATCTCCTGTGTCACCCGTGAGTTTGCAGCCATCGACGATGAGCTGTTTGAGCTGCAATTGGATACACCGCTTCCGGCAAGGGAGCTTGACCTCTGCTGGATCGACGCAGGCTGTCCGTCAGAAGCAAAAAAGAAATTTATAGATATGTTTTAAGAAACGACGCAGTCTGCTAATATTTACAGCTATATCTTATATTCGGGGGAAAGTGTTATAACGCATATTTCCGGCAAATTAAAAATCCTCGGTATCAGACCGTAGCCGGCCAAGCCGCCGGAGAGTATGAGTCTTGTGCTCCCAAAGCTGTATTCTCCCTTGTCGTAGTGGGGGAACAATCCCTCTGACGGAGAGAACACGCCGCCGACACCTGGTATTCGCCACAAACCTCCGTGTACATGACCGCTTAGAACAAGATCAATTCGGTAGTCTTTGTGCGGATCAAAGAATATCATCATGTCCGGTTTATGCGCCAACCATACAGTCGGAAGATCACAGTGACGCAGTGCACCAAGATACTCATATAATTCATTTTGCTCCGGTGCTTTCGGAACATTACTGCCAAAATCAAGCCACATCTCTTTGTCGCCTGATAATCCAACCAAACGGAGTCTGTTAACACCAAGATTTACATCAATGTAATCGTTGTAAACTAAAACACCGCCTGCAGCTGTCACTGCAGACTTGACACGCTCAAGTTTCTCCTCAGGAAAGTCACTTTCATGGTTGCCAAGGCTGTAATACACCGGTGCAAGCTCCTTAAGCATTGATACAAGCGTTGTAAACTCCGATATATCCTTTTCATCGGCATTTCTCGACAGCATATCTCCCGCCATAAATACCGCATTCGGTTTTTGCTTAGCAACAAGAGAAATAAGTCTCGAATTATTCTCGCCATACTGCCTGCAGTGCAAATCAGAAATTAGTACGACTCGACACTCAGAGTTAACTCCACTGATTGTTTCATTATAGAATACAACGTTGATCTTATAGCAACACACAAACGCAGATATGACTGCGCAAAGCAGGACAAGCAAAATTATAAATAGAATAGTCATGATAATAAACTTAAATAGCGCAACAAAAAAGAAGTTCAAGGAACAACCTCGAACTTCTATACAATGTCTGTGTTGCACCAAACGGTGTCCAGAGAAGGGTATTTGCACTAAACGGTGTCCGAGGCGATTCTATCAACGTATTTCCAATGATACCCATGCGCGGAGCTTACCCTTCCTGCACAACAAGCTTGTATCTTCCGGATGTCTTCTGTTCCAATCGATTTTGCGGCTTCTTTGAGAGTCTTGAAGTATTGGCCTGTTTCAACCTGAAGCACAAAGCGCGCCCTTGTTTTCCTCGGGGAACAAAAGGGGCATTTCCCATATCCTTTTATCTTGTTTCCGATATAGGAATCGTAAGCATTTTTGCACGTCGGGCACAAGAACCAGACTTTTTTATTATACCCCTTTGAAATTTGAGTTGGTGTGAGGGTTCCGTTCTTTGTCGGATGCCATTCTGCGGCAATAGAAGGATGCGTTGTAGCTAAATCATTAAAGCCGCTCCAAACAAGATTTCCTGAACAGTATGGACATCCGCGGCCGCTTGTCCTTGAATTTGGGCTAGCTTGCCATCTGTGGCCATTCTTGCAAATCCAACTGTAAGGTTTATTTGTATTTGGGAATACTTGAGAGGGTAAAACACCAGGGTTGTTTTCCAAATCCCATTCTGCAGCAATACTGGGATACAGAGTCTCCAAATCATTTACACCTGGGATAAGAATTTGCCCTGCACACTGCTTACACCCAGTTCCTTTCGTGCGGTTCGTGATAAGTGTTTTATACTCGTAGCCACATTTAGCGCATTTCCACCATACTTTTTTGTTGCTGTTAATCATGAAATCTGTCGGATCAAGATCAATACTCTTGTCATAATCCCATTCAAGCATCAAATCGGGACGGACAGTTGGAAGATCATTAACCCCTTTGATGGGACGCTCATGCGCACAGTACGGACACCCGCGGTGGTTCGCTGTTCTATTATTTATTGCTGCTTGCCAGTCCTGTTTGCAAACAGGGCACAGCCAATATGCTCTATGGCCTGAACCAGACGTAAACATATCTGGCTTGTTATTGCCATTCTTTGCGGGATGCCATTGCGCGGCAATGTCTGGGTAGAGCGTTTCCAGATCATTAAAGCCTTTCAGAACTCGTAAACCGTGGCAGTACGGACAGCCACATCCCCTAGTCATGACGGTAATCGGACTGTCCCATTCATGCCCGCAGTTCCCAAGCCACCATACGCGCGTATTTGTATGAGGCGAAAACATTGTAGGAGTCAGCCCACCATTTTTTGTGGGATGCCAGAGGGCGGCGACTTCTGGATACTGGATTGCTAAAGATTTGTTTTCCTTGGTGACGAGATAGTTCTGATAGATCAAATCGCGATCTCTACGAGAATCTACATCCGTCTTGACCTTTGGACCGTATGCCATTTCCTCCCATCCATTGGGATCTACAGGCTTACGAAAGAAGTGAGAAAATAGGTCTGCAGGATCAACGTCGAACAATGCATAGAGGAGTTCCCGAATGGCATAATCTAAGGCAGCATAGCTAATTTGTTTTCCAACAAACGGCCTTCGAACAAGGATAATCTGGTCTGCGATGTTCAAATTATTTCGATAGTGCTCAACGTTTTCCTTTAACCGGATAAGCGTGATGCCATTTTGCTTGCAAATCTCGTATTTTCGCTCTTCCTTTTCAAGGGTATCATCTTTGTGCCATGCAATCCCGTCATACTCAATTCCCGTTCTGATTGAGGGAATATACACGTCAATCTCCATGCCATTTGAGAAAAGATCTCTAAATGAGTTGATTGCATCGGGAAACTTTTTCTTGATGTAAAAGAATACGGCTTGTTCTGGGAAGGATGTTCTAAGCTGTTTTCGACATTCTGGACATCCACGGCCATGGTATCGGTTACTGATTCTTGCTTTCCATTTATGACCAAATTTGCATTTCCAGAAAGCATAAGTATTGCTTTGTGAGCCTATTTTATCAGGGAAGATTCCAAGCGCCGAGTTGGTATCGTAATCCCATTCGGATACCAACCATTCAACGTCGGCAACCGTCTCTTTTAGCTTTCTCATATTTCATGTTATCCTATCTTTATTACCTTTAATTAGTACGTTGCTGACAGTTTAATAAATAATTATATCACAGCAGAAATGATAATAAGAGAAAGATACCCTTGTCCATTTATTATATGAGCTATACACTATTACAAGAATCCCATTTCTTTAAATAAAAAACGAAAGCATTTGTCTATATATCAATAACAGCCCAACTCTGTCCGGTAGACAAAGTTGGGCTGTTGCTTGGCAGGGGAAGAAGGCTTCGAACCCTCGGCCTACGGTTTTGGAGACCGCCGCTCTACCAGCTGAGCTATTCCCCTTTATATTGGTGGGCCTTCAGGGACTCGAACCCCAGACCGACCGGTTATGAGCCGGTTGCTCTAACCAACTGAGCTAAAGGCCCTTATGGAGATATTGCCGTCACATTAAATTGTGACGGCAATACCATCTGGCGCCCCCTGTAGGATTCGAACCTACGACCCTGCGGTTAACAGCCGCATGCTCTACCTGTTGAGCTAAGGAGGCATAAACAAAGGGTCTGACTTGCGCCAAACCCTTTGATGTTGGCATTGACCTATCTTCCCGGTCCGTCTCCAGACAAGTATTGTCGGCACTGGTGAGCTTAACTTCCGTGTTCGGAATGGGAACGGGTGGACCCTCACCGTTAAAAACACCAACTGCATTTGGAACACACCAAATACTACAATATTCAAGCCTTAAAGTCAAGGCTTTTTTGCCGAGGGGAAGAAATTTTCTTCCCCTCTTGGTACACCATCAGGGACTCGAACCCTGGACACCCTGATTAAGAGTCAGGTGCTCTACCAGCTGAGCTAATGGTGCATATGGTGACCCGTGGGAGAGTCGAACTCCCGATTCAGGCGTGAGAGGCCTACGTCTTAACCACTTGACCAACGGGCCATATCAGAGGTATTACACCCTCAAAACTGAACAGAAGAAGGACTTGCAAGGCTGCCTGCATAACTGTAGGTCAAGCCCTCGGGCTATTAGTACCGGTAGGCTGAACACATTACTGCGCTTACACCGCCGGCCTATCAACCATGTAGTCTACATGGACCCTTACTCCATAAAGG